>PVMK01163242.1_pt1 | contig 25064 bp, 20 predicted proteins | sample 1853481 | NCBI WGS metagenome assembly PVMK01 (sample SAMN08533507, study PRJNA380276) | Marine sediment metagenome, whole genome shotgun sequencing project.
CCGCGGCCCGACCCTAAAATCTGATCACAAAAAAGACAGAGCGACACGCGGCGCAAGCGCCTGCGCTGTGCGAGCGACTTCCACCTCCATGTCATTAAAAATCGGCCCAATTTTTGCCTCTTTTTAAAAATTATCAACCTGCTTATCTGGAAAGTCCAAGTTACCATTAGATAAACTCTCTGTGGGAGCGGCTTCCAGCCGCGAATTCAACTGATCTCCCGCCGCCGGGATCCCACATTCAATACCACTTGTTCTTTCTGGATAACCACGTAACTTAATTATCTAACTCAGAAGCCAATTTTAAAATTGCATCGAAGTCAAAATCTTCCGCCAGCTGGACAAATCTGTCTCCAAATGGTGCGAAGGCATCGCATTTCGAATTCAGCTCTTCAATAATCGACTTTATGCGCGTGACGTCTCCCATCTCGGCAGCATCCCGGATCCGACCGGCCGCCTCCCTGGCCAGCTCCGGCGGAATTTCCGCCAGGGTCTCGGAAGGTGGTTTGATAGGTTTCTCAAAGACCGGGAGGCCCAGGGTTTGAACTGACTGCAGCGCTTCATCGATCGTTTTTTCCAATTCATTGAATGTCTGATTCAGCTTCTCTTTAGATCGTTCCTTCTTTGGATCGCCTTTTACCCGTTTTTCCATTTCAACGGCCGCCGCCTGAAGGTCTGTGGCCGCCAGGTTTCCGGCCAGCCCTTTGAGGTTGTGTATCAGGCTGTGGGCCTGCGCAAAATCCCCGGCATCCAGCGCTTGCCGGATTTCAGCCGCAGCGTCGGTATATTTGGTTCCAAAGTCCACCAGCAGCTTACGGTAAAGCTTTTTGTTTCCCTGCAGGCGTTTGAGCCCGTCTTCCAGGTCAAATCCCGGTAGGGATTTCGGAAATTCTTCGGCGTCTGGCTTAGATACACCCGTGGATATTGCTTCTGTGGAAACTTTCGGTTGCTCAGCATGAATTCTCTCTTTATCGGGTTTAATCCATTTCTGCAGAGTGGCAAACAGCTGATCCGGATCAATCGGTTTGGTGACATGGCCGTTCATGCCGGCCGAGATGCTTTTTTGCTCATCACCGGCCATAGCATGCGCTGTCATGGCTATGATAGGAAGGCTTGAGGTTGGAGGTTGGAGGTTAGAGGCTTGAACTCTGTCCTCTGCCTTCTGTCTTCTGTCTTCTGTCCTCTGTCCTCTGATTTCCTTCTCCCACTCGCGTATTTTGCGAGTTGCTTCGTATCCATCCATTACCGGCATTTGAATGTCCATGAGCACGGCCTCGAATTCCGATGACTGCACCAGATCGACGCCTTCCCGGCCGTCATTGGCTATGGTTACCACCAGTCCTGCCCCTTCCAGAATCTCTTTTGCCACCTGCTGGTTGATTTCATTATCTTCTACCAGGAGCACGCGAGCCCCTTGGATTGCTTTTAAATCATCAGGCCTTCGTTCTTTTTTCCTTCTCACATGGGTTCCGTCTTGAACCTCTTTTCCCAGGGCCTGCATGATGGCATCGAACAGCACCGATGAACTCACCGGTTTGAGTAAAAATCCCTCCAACCCGATTTCATCGGCCTGTTGCATGATTTCTTCCCGACCGTAGGCGGTTACCATGACGATGGCTGGAATTTTGCTCAAGGCTCTGTTGGTTTTGATTCGCTCGGAAGCTTCGATGCCATCCATACCCGGCATTTTCCAGTCCATGATCACCAGCTCAAACGGTTTATCCCTGTCGGCCCTTGCGATCTCTTCCAGGGCCTCTTCTCCGGATGCTGCCAGATTAACTTCAAAGGAAAACGATTCCAGAATATCCTGAAAAATTTGTCTGGAAGTGGCATTGTCATCCACCACCAGCACTTTTAACCCCCTGAGATCCGGCGAGGGCACAAAGCGTTTTTTTACCGTTTCCTTTCCCAGACCAAAGTTGGCCGTAAAGCTGAATGTAGTGCCCTGCCCGGACTCACTTTCCACCCGGATCTCTCCGTCCATCATATCGACCAGGCGTTTGCTGATGGTCAGCCCCAACCCGGTGCCGCCGTACTTTCTCGTGGTCGAGGTGTCGGCCTGGGAGAAGGCCTGGAAAAGATTGGCCTGCTGTTCCGCGGTCATGCCGATGCCGGTGTCTCGCATTGAAAACTGGAGGGTGACCTTATCATCCGACGTTTCTATCATTTTCGTCGTGAGCACAATCTCACCGTGCTCGGTGAACTTTACGGCGTTATTTCCGAGGTTGACCAGGATTTGATTGAGCCTTAACGGATCTCCGACCAGAAAGTTGGGTACCCGGGAATCGAGGTAAAACAAAACTTCCAGGTTCTCCTTTTCCTGGGCCTTGACACTGATCACGTTGGCGACGTTATCCATTGTCTCTGACAGATCGAACTCCACAGCTTCCATGTCAAGCTTGCCGGCTTCGATTTTGGAGAAATCCAGAATGTCGTTAATAATCCCCAGCAGCGAATTGGCTGAAGATTGAATTTTGTTCAAATAATCCTGCTGTTTTGCCGTCAGCTCGGTTTTCAGCGCCAGGTGGGCCATGCCGATAACCGCGTTCATGGGGGTGCGGATCTCGTGGCTCATGTTGGCCAGAAAATCGCTTTTGGCCCGGGTGGCCTCTTCGGCCTTTTCCTTGGCGGTTAAGATTTCCTGCTCCATGCGCTTGCGCTCGGTGATATCCATAAAGGTGACGACCGCGCCAACAACTTGATCACCCTTCTTTATCGGCATGCTGGTGTATCCCACAGGAAACTGCGTGCCGTCCTTTCGCCAGAGCACCTCATTGGTTACGTGGTGATCGGTTCCATCGGCATGCGCCAAAAACATGGGGCATTCGTTTTTCGGATACGCCGATCCGTCCGCGTGCGAATGGTGAATTTTCTCGTGGACATCACACCCGACAAGCTCCTCGGAACCGTAGCCCAGTATCCGGTTGGCCGCCGGATTAATAAAGGCCACTTTTCCATCCAGGTCCACGCCGAAAATACCCTCACCGACAGATTCCAAAAGTAAACGCGACTTTTCCTCGGATACGCGCAGCTTCTCTTCGGCTGCTTTGCGTTCGGTGGTATCTTGTTTCACGGCCACAAAATGGGTAATTTCGCCTTCATCATCCATTATGGGGGAAATGGAGGCGCTTTCCCAAAATTCCTCACCGTTTTTCTTTTTGTTTATAAACTCACCCCGCCAAACTTTCCCGGAGAGAAGCGTATCCCAGAGTTCTTTATAAAATGATTTGGGAAGATTGCCCGACTTTAATACTTTTGGATTCTGTCCGATGGCCTCTTCTGCGGAATATCCGGTGACTTCGCTAAATGTTGGATTAACGTATTCAATGGTTCCATTTTTATCGGTAACCACCACCGAAGCCGGGCTGTTTTCAGTTGCTTGCGAAAGCTTGCGCAGCTCGGCAGTTCGTTCCTGTACGCGCAGCTCCAATTCGTCCTTAGACTTCCGAAGCGCTCGACTGGTGCGTTCGCCCAGTATCAGAACCAGCAATACCGCGCCCACAGATAGAAACAGGGTAAATCCCAAAACCCCGAAAACCGTCCGTCGTATCTGATAATAATTGGACATCACTTCAGCCACATCGATTTCAGTCGCCAGGCCAAGCCCCAGGTCGGCGTCCCAGATCCAGGCGCCGAAAACCGGCACCCCACGATAATCCCGGTATCCTTTGGTATCAATTTCGATTTTCGAGTGACCATAGGTCTGACCCGCCTTCTCCATTTCGAGCTTCAATTGAATAGCACGGGATGCCATCCGGGTTAAGGGCTGTTGAGATCTTTCGATTTTGGGGCGCTGACCTTTAACCAGGTTGACTCCCGGATCTCGAATCGCAATGTTGGAGGCACTCTGTTGTCCTTCTGCGATCAGTCCGATCCGGCGCAACTGTTCATCAAACCGGCTTTCTGAAAGAAGCTCGCCATGCTCGCTAAAGGCATAGGTTTCAAAGGTCTTGCGCATCTCAAAAGAAGTTAAAACCCGTGAGAAGTCTTCTGAAGGATCCACACGCAGGGTCATTACCGCTATGATTTGTCCATTGGTGTCCCGGATAGGCCCCATAAAGAACTTGGTGGATGGATTCCTGGCCCCGTCTGCTTTGGGCCCGTTGCCCAGGGGGACATCGGATTCGATGGGCGGCACGAACAGGACTTTGCCCTCAAAGGCCCGCCTGAGCAGATCCGGACTCTGCTGTGAAATGAGATTGCGGGTACCGATATTGGTATCCCACATGGACCCGACGCTGATGTGATCTGCGTTGATGATAAAAAAGCCGATATTCGAAAAAATATCCTTGTTGGTCTTGAAAAACGCACGGGTATCCCGTAACGCATCGGAGGCCACCAGGCTTTCACGCTCGGGTGTGACGGCCAGAAGGCGTTTGGTCAGAATCACCAGTTCCGGATCGCGTCCCAGCAGTTTCAGAAAAGATGTTCTTTGCTCGACCCAAAGGTGGAGCCTGTCATCCGCGATTTTTAAAATTTCCGTGAGGTTTTCAGCGACACCCGCCAGAAGGTTTTCCCTGTTCCGCTCCAGTGTAAACCAGCCCAGCAAGCAGACAATGATGACAAAGAAACTCAAACCGGCCAGAACAAGCCCGCGAAACCAGCGCGATCCAAAACTAACTGCAATCTGTTCTTTTTTAATCGTTTTGATCAATATCCAGGCCAGCAGACTGAGAATCAGGAAAACCGCAATGCCGTATGCAATCAGACGGCCATATGCAATCGACACGGCTGTTTCCTGCGAAGTTGTCGGCACATCGACCCCAATCCACTTTTGCCGGATTTGATTGATTTCCTGGGGTGTAATGGCGGCCATGGCCTTCATCAGCGCGGATTGCAGCAGCGGCCAGTCATCCCGTACCCCGAGGCGCAGATTCGTCAGGTCGGGATTTCCGATATTCACCTCACCGGAAATTCGCAGGCCGGATAGCATATTTTTGTTGATCAGGGTTCGCATCACGGCCGCCTCACCCAGGGCGGCATCCGCCCGGCCGAATGTTACCGCTTTGAGGCTGGCCAGGGTGTCCTCCACCGGCAGGCGTTTGATTTGAGAAAAGGACTTGGTCAGCACCTCTTCATAAAAAAATCCTTTCGGAAACGCCACGGTCTTGCCGAAAAGCGCTTGAATTGTTTCATACGGGCTTTCCTGTGAGCTGACAATGACATTGGGATTTTTGATGTAAGGCTCGGTGTACAGCAGATATTTCATACGGTCTTCGGTTTTCACAATGTTGAGCATGACATCCAGCTCTTTGCGTTTTACCATTCGCAAAAATTCGTTCCAGCTGGGACCGCTGACATAATCGACTTTGATGCCCAGCTTTTCGGCCACAAGGTTCATGTAATCGATGGACAGACCCCGGGGGCTGCCGTATTCAAAATAGTTGAACGGCGGCCAGTCTTTTTCATTGTGGACCCGAATGACGGGATGGGCTTTTAGAAAGGCCTGCTCTTGTGCAGATAGAGCGACCCGGGTCTCTTTTTCAGGCAGAGCGGCCGCCGGTTCCCGGGGAATTTCTCTAAAATCTTTTACGATCCATTTGTCCTCCAGCTGCTTTCTTTCTTGGCTGCCGATGGCTTTTAATCCATCGTTGACCTGCTGAATGAGCAGCGGGTCCCCCTTTCTCGTGGCTGTATAATACACCTGGGAAAAAAGCGGTCGGTCTTGACCGTATTCGAAGAAATTGATAAGCAGGTTTTCTTTGAGATAGTACAAAAGGCTCAGTTCCGTAGCGACAAATACCTTTATCTCACCTTCAAGAGCGGCACGGAAAAGATCCTGGAAACGATCATAAAGAACAATTCGGTTCGAAGGCACTTTGGAACGCACAAATTGTTCCGTATACCCGCCTTTCTGAATCCCGATGAATAAGCCGGCTGTTTTTTTCAGCGTTTTGATCGGATGAATCGACGGGTGAGTGAAAATGTAGTAGTCGAGTGCTAACAGCTGCTCTGAATAGTCTAAAAATTCCTCACGTTCCGGGGTTTTGAAAAGACCGGCATGCAGATCGACCTTACCGTCTTTAAGCAACTGCAACGATTCCTTAAACGAATCTACCTTTACAAATTGTACCTTCTTGCCCGTCTTCGTGGCCCAAAGCCGCCAGATATCGGGAAAGAGGCCTGCCGGTTGCGAAGCAGCGTCTTCAAACTTAAGTGGCGCCACCCCCACATTGTAAACGATCTTCAGCTCATCTGCTGCCGTTGCCGTCATCGCGGCAGCCAAACTTAAAAACGTCACCAAAACAGGTATGTATATCCTTAATTTCTGCATACGATTATCCTTAGTTAAACAGCGGACATAACAGTTCAGCCACCAAGACACTAAAACACAAAGATTAATTTTTATAAACAGTTTTGCTTTGTGTCTTTGTGCCTTGGTGGCCATTTTTCCGGTTTATCCGGGTTAGGGGCTTTGTAACCCCAATTGCCCGATGCTCTTGATATTGCATGGATGCGCTTTGTGCGCCCCCAGGTGTACAAATGGTGCCAGCAGCCCGATGGGACCGATCGCAAGGCTGCTGAGAAACTCAGCGCCTTTGGTTAATAAAGAAAACTTGTCCGGGCCCACATGGGGTTCCATGACCGTGCCGCTGACCCGCAGCTTCGTCGTAAGGCTCAGGTCGGGATGTTCGGGTTTTGGCACGAGCAAAAAATTTATCTGTTCGGTGCCCAGGTTGATTTCGCCTTCACCGGTCAGGATGCCGGCCCGGGTATCGAACACAAAGGCCTGGCTGGCGGCAATCCCTTTCTTGATATCGAACTGCACGACGGCACATTTGATCTGATCTGCTTCTTTATTGCTTCCCCAGAAATGAATGACCTTTTGGGAGAGACCTGCAGAGATCATATCGAGATATTTGGTCAGGTAGCCTTTACCCATGACTGCACCGATTGAGCCGTCGAGATTCGCCATCAGGCTGTTAACCGAATCACCCCCTGCTTTTCCCATGGGCCGCGATATCAATGATGGCCCGAACCTGATCGCTTACCCCGGTTTCTTTGAGAAGGCTGCCCAGGTCGAAGTTTTGAACCAGGAAATGGGTAGCCACCTGAGATGGTGCGCCGGCATTAATCTGAAGATTTCCCGAAATTTTCGTCTCCTTATACGTCGCCTCGAGCTTATCGATGCTGAAATCACCGTCCTCGAGTTTTAGTGTCAGGTGACCAAATTCAATACGCGCGTCTTTGGCATGGATATTCCTGGCCTTCAGCAGGATATCGGCGTCCATTTTCTTAAGGACATCAAAAGGCAGAGGGATCATCGGAAAACAAACGGCGCTTTTGCTTGTCTTTATTGGCAGGCTTTTGTTCGTCTTTCTCTAAACTTTTCATCAGGGTTGTGAAATCGATCACCGACGACTCCAGCCGTATGGTAATTTTAGGGCGCTTGAGAAACTCCACCTTGGCCAGGCCTTTAAAATCGCTCTTATCTATGACTGCCGAAAATTTGTTCAACGCGAGGGCTTTGGCCGAACTCGTCAGCTTGTCCGCTCGACATCGAAAGGGACCCAGGTCGGGCAGCTCTGCCCCGACCAGTGGCCGATTTCGGCCAGCTCCTTGCCTGAAGCTTTCAGCTTGACATTGATGCCTTCGAAGGCCAGCAGTTGAGTGATTGCGCCGCTGGCTGTCAGGCTTATGCCGCCCCGGCGGGCGCTGCCCTGTACTGCTTGCAGAGTGAGCGCTGCGGTGGAACCGGTCAATCGGCCTTGAATCTCGAATTGATCGGTGGCAGGCAGTTTTTCTCCGATGATTCCACCAAACTCGGCCAGATCCTTGCCGCTTAGCCTGGACTGCAGGTCCATGCCCCTGAGGGTGAGCAGATCTTTGACGGCACCGTTTACAGCGATGCGCAGGCTGCCCCGGCGGGCGCTGGCCTGCGCGTTCTGCAGAGTGAGCGCTGCGGTGGAACCCGTCAGGCGGCCTTGAATTTCGAATTGATCGGTGGCAGGCAGTTTTTCTCCGATGATTCCACCAAACTCGGCCAGATCCTTGCCTGAGCTTTTCAGTTTCAGATCGACGCCGCTGAAAGCGATCAAGTTGCCAACGCTGCCGCTGACGGCGATATCGACACTGCTTCCGGACAGATTCCCCTTGATATTATCAAGCCTCAGGGAGTCCCTGGAACCCTTTAAGTGCCCTGAAACATCAAATGCTTTTGTTTTTGGTAGCCGAGTATCCAGAAAAAGCCCGACTGCCGCAAGATTCTTGCCGCTCAGTTGGGCTGCCACATCTATACCCTGAAGGTTCAAGACATCGTCAATCGCGCCATTAATCTTGACTGCGGCGTTTGCCAACCTTCCCGACAGCTGAAGCGGGAAGCGCTGGCGTGCAAATATACGGCGAATCCGCCCGATCGTACCGGATAGCGCCAGCGGCTGCCCGTTAGAGTCAGCCCGGAGTTTGAGCGTCAGTGCATCTTCAGTCCCCTGCCGGGTCATCTCCAGGCTTGCTAATGTGAACTGCGTTTTGGACCCTGTCTTATGCCGGCGAAATGTAAAATGCAGGTTCTCGATGCTGACCTGGTCGACATCTATTTCAGCCGGCTTAAACGCCCCGGCGCTGCCGGCGGAGTCGTCCCCCGCAAGAAAGTCCCAGTTCCCCTGTGCCTCGGGACCCGTCTCAAGCAACACCTTGACACCAGAAAGACCGATCCGATTTACCTCTACATCTTTAAACAGCAGCGGTAACAGCCGCACCTGTGCCTGCAGCCTTTCGATTTCGATCATTTGCGGTTGCGAGCCCCAGGAAGCGTTGGACAAAGCGACATCCGTAACAACCAGCGACGGCGAAAAACCAATCGCAAGATCTATTTCGCCACCCAGGTTCAACTCGCGACCCGTGGCATCCTCAACCATCCGCGCAATCCGCGGCTTGAGTTTGTTATAATCGTAAGTAGCCAGCAACACGTAGACCGTCACCATTAAGGCCATGATCAGAAAAACGCCAATACCCACAATCCATTTCCAACGCATTTGCATTCGATCTTTCTTCGTAAGGGTTTACAGGTTTGGGGCTTCGCGCTCCGCGCTACGACCCCACAGGCAGAGTTCAGGGTTAGTGAACTTGTTGTGTATTGGGGCTGCTGCCTTGTCTAAATCGGTATTAGACTTAATTATTCCTGAAGCTTAGTCCATTGATTCGTAAATAGCTTGGTCGTTACCTGCTTTTCAGGTGAGTCTCCACGTCCATACGACCGTGCAAGATGCGGATAATTTCAATACCGGTAGATTTTTGGCGATAGAAAATCAAATGCCGTCCTACATGATAAACTCGATAGCCCTTCGAATATCATCATGAGCACTCCCTAAATTAGGTTGATCTGCCAATCTATGAAAGCTTTCATCAAGTTTTGAAAGATAAATGTTGCGTTGCTCACGGCCCCAAGATTTCAGTGTAAAACGGCCAATAGATTTAAGATCCTCAAGGGATTTTGTGCTAAGACGAAAGGCCGGCATTAGCTCATACCTTCTTTGTCGAGTTCCTTAATCAGTCCATCCAATGAATACTCGACAAATCCACTTTCTTCACCTTCCTTTAATGCACGTCGCAAAGCGTTAAGTTTTACTTCCCGTTCTTCAAGGAACCTCAGCCCTCCCGAACGACTTCACTTGCGGATGCATACTTTCCACTTTCTATTTGCTGAGCAATGAATTCTTCAAAATATTTGCCAAGTGTGACACTAGTATTTTTTTGCATGATAGCAATCCTCCTAACCCGAACAAGCGTAGCCGGTCGTAGCGCAGCGTAAATTCCGCTTTATCGGGGAATTGACTATTTAATATTCAATCATTTATCCCTTTGATATAAGCTGTTTGGAGGTTTTTCAACCCGGAACGTTGAGCCCCCTGGCCCAGACCTGATTTTACATTACTCAATTATTTAGATTCATATTTAGGAACCTGACACGGGCCCGTAATATGATCTTATAAGTCGCACCAGGGCGGGCTGAACTGCTCAACATTGATTATACCAATATATACCATTATATAATACATGCCAAAAATTTCTTGAAATCAACATATTATCGTGGTCCGACCCCGGTACCCTCGTCGAAAACACGCAGTGGATGGCGTCGGTGAGCGGTGTGACCCGACGAAAACACTGATAGCCGTTTGTGGGCCCAAATTATTTCATAATATGTAATTGTGATTGACAAATTATGCATAATATGACAGATTGAGTTTCATGATTCCCCGTACTCTGGAAACCAAGCTCCACGAACTGGCGGGCTATTACCCCGCCGTCGTGGTGACAGGCCCACGGCAGTCGGGAAAAACCACCCTGTGCCAGATGGCGTACCCGGATAAACGCTATGTTTCGCTGGAAGCATTAGACATCCGCGATTTTGCAGCCAGCGATCCACGCGGATTTTTGGCCGAGCATGCCGATGGCGCCATTTTTGATGAAATCCAGCATGTTCCTGAACTGCTCAACTACTTGCAGAGCGAAATCGACACCCGTCCGGATCCGGGCCGGTTCATCCTGACCGGTTCGCAGCATTTTGGCTTGTCGCAATCCATTGCCCAAACTCTGGCGGGACGCTGCGGAATCTTGGTCTTATTGCCACCCAGTCTGGAAGAACTGCGTGCCTTTCCGACCGCACCTGCCGACTTGTTTCCTCTGCTCTGGCAAGGAGCTTATCCCAGAATATATGATCGCGACATCCCGGCTCACCAATGGTTGGCGGATTACACTGCCACATACGTACAACGCGACGTACGCCAGGTTATCAATGTGAGCGACCTCCAGGCCTTTTCCGGATTCTTGAAGCTTTGTGCCGGGCGTACGGCACGGGAGATCAATCTTTCGGCGCTCGGCAACGACGCCGGAGTGTCGCACAATACCGCGCGCGCTTGGCTGTCTGTTCTGGAAACCAGCTACATCATCCATCGCCTACCGGCATGGCACACCAACATCCGCAAGCAGGTCGCCAAAGCTCCCAAGCTGCATTTCTTTGACAGCGGTCTGGTATGCTACCTGTTGGGTATCCGCGAACCAGGGCAACTTCGCCTTCACCCGCTGCGCGGCGCAATCTTCGAAAGCGCGGTCATCTCCGAAATCTACAAGACCAGCGTACACAGCGGCGTGCAGCCCAGTCTGTTTCACTATCGGGAAGCCCGCGGACTTGAAATAGACCTTCTCATCGCGCAAGGTGAAGAACTTGCAACCGTCGAAATCAAATCGGGCGCCACGACGACTGCGGACTTTTTCAAGAACCTCAAACGTTTCTCTGATCGCATGAAAAGTTCTGGTAAAAAACGCCCAATTCGAAGCCACGTTGTGTATGGCGGCGATGTTTCCCATCAACGCACCGATGCACAGGTGCTGTCCTGGCGTCATGCGCATCGGGTGATCGCGGATTAGATTCCCCGACAAATTGATTTGGATTCGAAAAAGCGCTCCTTGCCCGGCCGCTGCTGCCAGATTTGATGACCCGGAAAGACACGCCGATTATAATCAGCACATGCACCAGTGTCATAAGAGTGAATACAGAAAAAAAGTGCATGGTTTTATCCCAACCCGGACAAGCCGGAACCAAAATGAAATCAAACCACGAAGAACACGAAGAGCACAAAGACAAAACTGTTAAAATTACGAATAAAACGCTTATCACCGGTATTTTTTGTTAACAAATTGTTAAAATGCACGGTAAATTAACGGCCATTACATTAAATTAATTGAAACCACTTCCAAACGAGCTCAGCCGCCATAATCTGATCGAGATCCTTGTATTCTATCAGCTTATATTCGACACCCAGATCCTGGGCAACCAGCTTCAAAAGATAGATTGAAATGAACATAGTTATCCAATTCGTCCGCACATCTTCGAATGCCGTCATAAAAAACAAAAAATAGTTGCATAAGGCAACCTGAGGTGTTAATTTAGAACCATAAACTCTCTATATTAGGAGGAAATATGGCCACAGCAGTTAAGGTTTCTGATGATTTATTTGCGAAAGCAAAGATCAAGTCCAAAATATTTAAAAGATCAATCGCTGGTCAAATTGAATATTGGGCAAAAATAGGGCAACTGGTCGAAGAAAATCCAGATCTTCCGTTACCGTTTATTCAAGATATTCTTGTAGGACGAGAACAAATACAAGCCGGTGAAGGGGCTCCATATATATTTGGAGATAGTGAATGACCGATATTAAGGAAATAATTCAAGCCCCTATTTTTGCTAAACAAAAAAAGAAACTGCATAAACAGCAAATCATAGATCTGGATGAAGCTGTAAAATCTGTTTCTAATGACCCCTCGTTTGGTGATATGAAAGTGGGAGATTTACAGGGCATCCGTGTTTATAAATTTAAATCAAAGAAACAACCAATATTATTAGCTTACGAAGTGATTGATTCCACTCTTTATTTATATACATTTGGCTCTCATGAAAACTTTTATCGAGATCTAAAAAAGTATCTACAACATTAAATCTCCCTTTTATTCACATTCCGATATCCCTTTTTATTCATCCGTCACTCTTTTTTGTTTTAACCTTTTTAGAAGCATAGGCCTTCGGCTTGACCACCATACCCGGTCGCACCTTTTGGGTGCCTTCGACGATTACCTTCTCGCCTTTTTTCAGACCCTTCTTGATGATCCATTGGCCCTGGTAGCCTCGGCCGATTTCCACTTTGCGGGTTTCCACTTTGTTGTCCGCAGCGACCACAAAAACCTGTTTTCCGATCTGGGATTCCACCAGCGCCGGCTGCGGGATCAAAAGCGCATTCGCATTCTCTCCCAGGATCAGCCGTACCGGCGCATATTGCCCCGGTATCAGGTCATAACCACCGGTGCCACCGGATTTTCGGTTCGGCAATGTGGCACGAACCAGGACCGAGTCGGTGGTCGGATTGATCCGAAAACTGATAAAGTTGATCTTGCCCTCATGGGGATATTTGCTGCCGTCCGGCTGCAAAACTTCGGTACGCATCTCCTCAACCGGCAAAACCTTTCCCTGGCGTTTCTGCTTCTGGATTTCATAGACCTGGTTGCGGCTGATATTAAAAACAACGTAGATGGGGTCCATCTGCACCAGGGTCGTCAAAACATCGCGTTGCTGCTGTACCAGGTTGCCGACATTGATGCGGGTTTCCTGGGTTCGCCCGTTAAAGGGCGCTTTTATGTTGGTGAAACTGAGGTCAAGTGCGGCATTTTCGATGTCGGCTTTATCTTTCTCCACCGTCGCGAGCATTTCATCGCGTTTGGCGATGGTGCCTTCGGTTTTTTCCTTGGAAGCCGCCCCCTGCTTGACCAGCGACCCGTAACGCTTGGTTTCCTTTTCCCAGAAGGCCAGAGCGGCCTGATCAAGTTTCAGCTGGGCCATGTATGCGTCCAGCCGGGCCTTGTATGGCCGGGGGTCGATGAGATAGAGTGCGTCGCCCTCTTGCACGATCGTGCCTTCTTTAAAATACCGTTTTTCAATATAGCCGGATACCCGCGGGACAATATCGACGGTCTTGATCGCTTTGATGGTACCGCTGAATTCCATAACGATGGGAACTTTCCGCTGGACCACTTCGGCTACCGCAACATCGGGCGGCTGCGGTTTGACGGCCTGCTTTTTGGCCTTGCCGTCACAGGCCACCGTCAAAAGAATAGTCAATCCCAAAGCCGCAGGGATCCAGAGCCGGAATATGTATCGATTTTGTGATGTTGCTTGCATGTAAGAATTCCTTTCGTTTATCCTGATCCGCACAGGCCAGAACAGTGCACAGATTGAACGTCGAACATCGAACATCGAACCAGGAAGAGATGAACGTCCAATTTCCAACAAAATAAAAAAATTAAAAACAAAAACTATAAAGCAAAAAATCAACGTTGATTTATTTTTTCTTTTCCGTCCTTCGACTCCGCTCAGGGCCGTGAGCCTGTCGAACGGCTGTTTTAATACTTGTTACAAAAATCTTGATGAGTTCCTCAGTTTCCTGTAAAAGCGTTCGACGTTGGAAGTTGAAAGTTCGATGTTGGACGTTCATCTCTACCAGTTCATATTTTCCCTTCAATGTTCGATGTTCAATGTTCATTTTTTAGTTAATTCGACATATGAAACTAGCCAAGGTTCTAAGGCTTTACACCGGAGTCAGCCGCAACCTTGCCGCCACCCAACCCAGAATCTCCGTCTTGTTGCGGTGTTTTTCGCTCCCTGAGTCTTTCAATCACATAGTAAAAAATCGGCACAAAGATGATCAGAATGGTGGCAACGGTCAAACCGCCGACCACTGTGGTGCCCAGGGAGCGCCTGGAATTGGCTCCGGCGCCGCTGGCGATCACCAGGGGCATCAGACCGATGATAAAGGCCAGGGCCGTCATCAGGATCGGCCGCAGACGGATGCGAGCCGCCGTCATGGCGGCTTCCAGAACGGTTGCGCCCGCCCGGCGCTGTTCGGCGGCGAATTCCACAATCAGGATACCGTTTTTGGCGGTTAGGCCGATGAGCATCACCAGGCCGATCTGACCGTATGTGTCCAGATCCAGGCCGCGCAAAAGCAGCGCCGCCACTGCCCCTAAAAGCCCAAAGGGAACACCCAACAGCACCATGATCGGCATGGACCAGCTCTCATACTGGGCCGAAAGCACCAGGAAAACAAACACCAGCGACAGACCAAAAATGATGGACGCCAGATTGCCGGCTTTTAGCTGCTGGTAGGTAATATCGGTCCATTCCGTGCCGAATCCCTCGGGCAGCGCTGTTTCTGCAAGTTCCTCCATAGTTTTGATGGCCTGACCGCTGCTGTAGCCGGGGAGCGTTGTTGCCGTTGACGGCAATCGACTTGTACATGTTGTAGTGCGGGATGTTGTAAGGGCCGGTCATGGGCTGCGTCTGGATGAAGGCGCTCAAATCGATCATATCCCCTTGCTGGTTGCGAACCTTGAGACGGGTAATGTCGGCTTCATCGGAGCGGGCCTCGGCCTCGGCCTGGAGATAAACCCGGTAGACCCGGCCGTACTTGTTGAATTCGTTGACATACAGCGATCCCAGGTTAATCTGCAGGGTATCGAAGATATCGGTGATTGAAACCTTGCGGGTTTTGGCCTTGGTGCGATCAATGTCCAGGTAACGCTGGGGCACCGCCGGGTTAAAGGTGGTATACACGCCGGTCAGCTCCGGCCGTTTGCGGGCTTTACTGATAAAATTGTCCACCGCACGCGCCAGCGCTTCGACACCCTGATCGTTGAGGTCCTGAATTTCATACTTGAAGCCGCCGGTCGCCCCCAGGCCGGGAATCGAGGGTGCGTTGGCAATCATCACCCGCGCCTGGGGGATTGCGCTGGTTTTGGCGCGTATTGCGGTCATGATGGCCTCCACTTGGGTCTCCGGCGTCTTGCGTTCGCCCCAGGGTTTGAGGATTACAAACGTAAAACCGGCAAAGGGCTGCTTGATCTGGTCGATGACATTATAGCCGGACACTTCCACCAAATCCGCCACCCCCGGGGTTTTGCGCGCCATTTCACTGACCTGCTTCATCACGGCCTGGGTGCGCTCGATGGTGGCGGCGTCGGGCAACTGCACCAATGCCAGAAAATAGCCCTGATCCTCCTCGGGCACAAATCCCGTGGTTATTGAGCCAAACCAATAGACTGTCAGCAGGCACAACCCGATAAAAGCGGCCAGCACCACGTACCACATCTTCGCCATCACTTTGACACTGGCAGCGTAACCCGAAGACAGTTTGTCGAATCCCTTATTGAAGGCCCGAAAAAAAACATTGCTTTTGCCGGATCCCGGCCGCAGCAAGACCGCGCACAGGGCCGGGCTCAGGGTCAGGGAGTTGAAACCGGAGAGGCCCACTGCCATGGCAATTGTCAGGGCGAACTGCTTGTTGATCATCCCGGTCATGCCGGGGATAAATGCTACCGGCACAAAGACAGCCATAAGCACCAGCGTGGTAGCAACGATGGGGTCCCCTGACTTCGTTGACGGCTTCGGCCGTGATTTCCTTGATGTCGCGTTGCCCGCCTTCCTCCAGCTTGCGCATGACGTTTTCCACCACCACAATGGCATCGTCCACCACCAGGGCCACCGCCAGGACCATGCCCAGCATGCTCAACGAGTTGATGGAAAATCCGAAGATTTTCATGAATGCGAACGTGCCGATCAGCGAAACCGGCACGGCAATGGTGGGAATCAGGACGGCGCGAAAATTCTGCAGGAATATAAACACCACCAGCACCACCAGGGCCACTGCCTCCAACAGGGTCACAATGACTTCTTTGATCGACTCGGTGATAAACAGGGTGGTGTCATAGCGCATGACCCACTGCATATCGTCGGGAAAGTGCTTGGCCAGCTTGTTCATATTTTCGGTGACCACTGCTTTTATCTGGAGCCCGTTGGCTTCGGCCAGTTGGAAAACAATGATGGTGGCCGTGGGTTTGCCGTTGAGCTTGGTGTCCCAGTCATATTCTTCAGACCCCAGTTCCACCCGGGCCACATCGCGGATGCGCACAACCGAACCGTCGGGATTGGCCCGCACGATGATGTCTTCAAACTGCGAGGCCTGCTCCAGGCGTCCCAGGGTGTTGAGCTGATACTGAAAGGACTGACCGGGCAGGCGCCGGGGCCTGTCCGATCGTGCCGACGGCCACCTGCTGATTCTGCTCCTTGATCGCATTTTCCACGTCCATGGCCGTCAGACCCAGGTTGGTCAGCCGGGCCGGATCGAGCCAGATCCGCATGGCATATTTGCTCAGGCCGAAATTCTCGATTTCAGCCACCCCCGGGATCCGGGACAGGGCATCGGTGATGTGAATATCGGCGTAATTTTGCAGAAAACGCCCATCGTAGCTCCCCGTTAGGGGGAGATTAGGCTGACCGCCAGCAGCATGTTGGACGAATGTTTCTGGATCGTCAGCCCGACCTGGTTCACCTCAGGCGGCAGTTCGGATATGGCCTCGTTGCTGCGCGTCAACAATTCCATCTGGCCGATATCCTGATCAAAACCCACATCGAAAGTGACGGTGATGGCCGAATCCCCGTTGTTGGTGCTGGTGGAGGTCATGTAGATCATGCCCGCCGCACCGTTGATCTGTTCTTCCAGGGGTGTGGTCACGGTGTTGGCAACCACGTCGGCACCGGCCCCGATGTACTGGGTGGAAACCTGCACCTGGGGCGGCACCAGCGGCGGATACTGGGAAATGGGCAGCACCAGCATGCAGATGGCCCCGGCCAGAATCATGACCAGCGCAATCGACATGGCGAAAATGGGACGTTGGATAAAGAAGTTCACGCTAAGCTCCTAACTTAATCGTAATCGTCAGCCACAAAGGCACAAAGACACTAAAATGCTTAGATAATTCAAAATTATTTGCTAAAAGGTTCAGGGTTCATGGGTTCAGAGGTTCAAAGGTTCTAGGTTCAGCAGATGGAAAAAATTAACGCTCCAACATCGAACTTCCAACGTCGAACTTCCAAATTGGATATCGCTTCGCTCATCGCTCTTAATCCGGCCAATTCCGATCAATCGTTCGACGTTGGATGTTAAACGTTGAATGTTGGGCGTTCGTCTTTATGAAACCCTGAACCCAGAACCCTGCTTGGGGAGGCGAAGCCCCAAACCTCTGAACGCTTGGCCAGACCTACTTGAACAACTTCCCGCCAAAATGCTCCATGTACTCTTCAATCTCTTTTGCGAAATGTTCCAGGAACTTATCCATCTTATCGCCTTCATGCTGCATGACGTTTTCAGCGATGTTAGATGCTTTGTCATATGCTTTTTCGAATTCATGATCATCCAGGCCGCTGATTTCCTTTGCGTCTTCCTTTGTGATGTGCCCGGCGTGAGCAAATACCGAGGCAAATACCCCGCTCAAATGTTTCACTTTTTCCTTAGCCATTTTGTAATTCTCCTTTTACATGTCTATTAACCGCAATTTAATAGGCTTAATAATTACTCCTGTCATGGCAGAGGCGATCTGGTGTTTACCTCAACCACGCTTCTGCGATTCCGCCATGCTTTCCCGCACCGCATGCACCAATACTGCAACTATCAAACCTGTGAAAAGGATACCGACCAAACCGATCAGGATGGCCAGCAATCGCCCGACCGGGGTTTGCATGACAATATCGCCATAGCCGATGGTCAACCCCGTGACAAAGGCAAAGTACAGCGTATCTTCAAAAGGCATCTTCTCAACAAGTGTAATTGCACCCGCACCGGCAACCACCAGAGCGACCAGCGCCAGAATGATGGATTTAATATGCCAGACAGCACGAAAAAAATGGTCGGTAAAACTGGTAAACATTATTTTCCTCCCAAGCTTCGCGACGACACATTAACTCGCGCGCATAGTTTTGGAAAACATAACGGAAATAACAGTTATCTTAAAACTTTACCCCTGCTTTTCATTTTGTTTACGATCAATCAGGGTTCAGGACATAAGCGCATATATTATATAGCCGGTATAGCTTAACACGAGGAACAATCCAATACTGCGCCCCATCTGCTTCTGCCGTGAAAACCAGGCAAACATGACAAGCAAAAATGTAACCGCGATATTGACAAGCACTACCACGTTCAGCGCCAGGTCAAGCGGAACCGGATGTATGAGCGAAGTCGCACCAAGGGTGAAGAATATGTTAAAGATGTTCGACCCCAAGACGTTGCCCACCACCATATCGACATTGCCTTTCCGTGCGGCAACAATTGATGCAATCAGCTCGGGAAATGACGTGCCGGGCCCAACAATCAGTAGACCAATCACCCGCTCAGAAAGACCAAAGTTCTTGGCGAGGCCGGTGGCACCATCACGATAAACTCTCCCCCGAACACAAGGCCGGCCAGACCGAGCACAATGTAAACAATAGATTTGAGCGGTGAAATTGTCTTTTCTTTGCCTGTTTCTTCCGTCGACTCGGAACTGCCCGCGCCGGCAGCATGCTGATGTGCAGCTCCGGACACGGCTTCCTTATAGATGTAGAACATGAAGATGGCGAAAAACAACAAAAAGGTGATGCCGTCGCTCAGCATCAACTCGTGGAATTTGATCTTGTCCAAGTAGAGTTGATTGCCGGCCACACCCACCATTATGGCGGCGATCAGACACATGGGAAAGTCCTTGGAAGCACTGTCTTTTTTTATCGCCAGCGGAGAAATCAGACAAACAATACCCAGGACGATACAGATATTAAAAAGATTGCTTCCGAGAATATTGCCCAGTGCCAGATCTGTTTTTCCACTCAACGCTGAATGAATATTGACGGTGAACTCGGGCATCGAGGTGCCGAAGGCCACAACCGTACTACCGATGACCAGCGTCGGAATATTGAAACGCCTGGCAACTGCAGAGCCTCCGTCCACTAAAAACTGGGCTCCATAGACGGCAAAAACAAGCCCCAAAATTAAGTATAGAATATCCATGATGGTCTCCTGATATTTATCAAAAAATGGAATGTTTCTGCTTACAAATGCTTTAGAGAAGAAATAGTAATTGCAGAATAAAACTCATACTTTCAAGTGTATATGTCAATAATAATTAGCATTAGTTTTCTAACACGGCATAAATGAATTGAGTCGACCAAATAGCCTTATTAAACTCTTTTTGTTCATCTCATAAATATGTCCGATTAAAGCTGAAACGAACTATATGCGGCTTAAACCAATCAGCCGCATATCATTAAAAATGGGGTCTTAACCCGAACCCCATTTTTTTGAGTTAAAATTAATGAAAAAGCCACTCACTATTCCACTATTCGTCTTAAATCAACATCATTGGGACATATGGACATGGAGACTGGGAAAATGGCGGTACCCGTTATGCGCTCCATCGGCACAATTTTGTCAGCTACCGAGCCGATAGCCGACTAAAAATAAATAAGTTCCATTTTAAAAAATTATTTGTCAAAATGCATATCATTTTGGAATATAAAAGGATAATCACTAACGGGCCGTATCGCCAACCGGGATAGGGCCTCGCTATATATTATATTTGATTATTTTCAGCTTTCCATTCAACTCCATAAATACGCCAATGGTATATAAAAATATATATTGATATTATTATGCCGACAGTATATAAATATATCTACTAAAAGTAATTTGCTGTCGATATATTTGGAGCGTACCCCATGGCAAATCCATTTCGTTTTGGCCAGGTCGTTTCCGGTGAATTATTTTGCAACCGGAAATCCGAAATTTCACAAATCACTCATAATTTGGCAGGCGGTCAGAGCATTGTTTTATACAGCCCGCGCAGGTATGGGAAGACGTCTCTTTTGTATGCCGCATCCAACGGACTGAGATCTAAGGAAATCCTTGTTGGCTATGTTGACTTTTTCGCCTGCAACTCCACGGAAAAAATCCTCTTGGCAGTGTCCCGAGCGTCTGCAAAGGCCATTGTTGACGAGATGGAGAGTATTGAAAAATTCATTAAAAGGGCAGCCCATTTTTTTAATCGTATCAGATTCTCCATACGGTTTGATCCTAATGATGTCGGGTCAATCTCTGTTCTGCCGGAACTGTCGTCCCGGGCAACATCAATGGATAATCTGTCCGATGCCTTGAGCGGTTTAAATTCCTACCTGAATAAAAATAATAAGCGGGCAGCCATTGTGCTTGATGAGTTCCAGCAAATCATCAAAGTTGACAGTAACCTTGAAGCCGAATTTCGCACCATTATCCAGCAGCAGGATCGAATTGCATTTGCCTTTCTGGGAAGCCGTATGCATTTGCTTAAAGAGATGTTCATAAATAAAAATAGACCCTTTTACCGTGCAGCCAAAATTTTGGAGTTGGGACCGATCACCACCGACGAGCTGGCAAAGTTTATAAAGAAACGATTCGCAAAGATTGGCATCTCCATTTCGGGCCAACTGGCATTGAGGATCGCAGAAAGAGTCAATGGTCATCCCGACTACGCTCAAAGGTTATGCAGTCATATATTCGATATCATTGAATCCAATATTGTGGACGAAGAACTTGTTGAAAAAGGCGTGGTGAATATGCTTGTATCCTTAACCCCTTCATTTAGAGGCGTATTTGAGGAATTGCCGTCGCGGGAAAGTCAGGTCATGACAATCCTGGCAGAACATGGACCCATAGGAACCTTTTCGGCAAAACTGATCCAGCCCTATGAAATGGGGACCCCGGCGCTTCACAAAGCCCTATCCAATCTTATGTTAAAAGACTTAGTCTTTAAGGGAAAAGATAAAAATTATTTTATCCTTGATCCTTTTTTAACGGAATGGATTCGGATGGTCTCGAAAGACGAGGGACAATTTTCATCTTGACGAAAAAAAAGACATATCATAATTAGCATAATTAGGGGGCGTTGTTGACAAATTATACAAACCTATACACGCTCACTCCGCCTTAATATCTGCGCCACACCGGATGTCGATATGCCCAACCGTCTTGCTGTTTCAGCTAACGACACCCCATATTCGTTGATCAGTTTCAAGGCGATCGCTCTCCTGAGCTTCGGCAAAGGCGGGCGGCGACTGCCGGATTGAAGCATGGCAACCGATTGGTTAAACTGAAAACTGCAAACTGGGGTTGGACCAAGGTAGAACTCCGTCAGTTATGGAATGAGCTTAAAAACAAGGCCATTTTTAGGCCTTAGAATGCCCTTTTTACCGTCGAAAAGATGCATTTAAGGGAAGGCGCAGCTTGGTGCAGGTCCAGTGGTTGGATTATTCTTAAATCGCCCTTTTTGGTGTCAAAACCATCACTTTAAGCTCAAAAACCCGGACTATTTTTAGCATAAATCCTTAATTGTCAAGCGTTCACCATGGTTCGACCCCAGTTTCCAGGACCCCAGTTCTCAGTTTACTTTTTTCCCGGTTTCCATGAGCCTCTCCATAAAATAACTACGAATTATATAAACCCGGCAAAATCCCGAAAATTGTTTACATGAATGCTTTTTGGACCAATTGCGGCGCTACTTGCGCTGGTACACAGTCTTACCCTTAAGAACGGTGCGCAGCACCTTGGTCTTGTGAATATCCTTTTCCGGGATCTCGAGGATGTTCTGGTTGATCACGATGAAGTCAGCCGACTTGCCGGGCTCGATGGTGCCGACCTCGTCCTCCTTCTCCATGAGCATCGCGCCGTTCCTGGTGAAGACCTCGATCGCGGTCTCCCGGTCGATCCGCTGATTCAGGTTAACGTTACCCAACTCGGGCTTGCCGGGCATCTGGCGGGTGATCATGCCTTCCATGGCGAACCATGGATTCGGCTCAGCGATGTTGTCCCAGTCGCTGCCGTAAGACACAACAGCGCCGGCGTCGATGAGTGATCTGATCGGGGTGATGGTCAGGTTGAAGCGGTCACGGCCGATCCACCTGGCCCAGGAGCCCATGGCCGGATCCGGGGTCCAGAGCTGGTAGGGCGAGACCTCGGCGACGAAGTTCGAGCGCTGGAAGTTGAACCGGGCCACATCCTCCGGGTAGATGAGCATCGAGTGAGCCATGTGATGACGCGGGCCCTTGCCGTTGGCGCGTCGCACCGCCTCCACGGCGTTGAGGAAATGACGGATCGACAGGCTGCCGGTAGCGTGCACCATGACCTTTAGCCCCTCTGCGTCGAAGCGCAGCATCCACGTGCTGAACGTCGACTCGTCGATGCTCGGGGTGCCGAAGCTTGGCGCGGTCGCGTAAGGATCGATCATTGGTGCACCCCCTTCCGCGTCGTTGGGTATGCCGTCCATGTAGATCTTCACACCGTCGACGTTGATGAGGGGCGAGTTCTCGCCGCGCTTGTCGCGCGACATAAACGTCTTGGCCTGCTCCTCGAACGTCTTGGTCACGTAGCGGGTGTTGAAGTCCCAGCTACCCTGGATACGCACGGTCAGCTTGCCCTTGGACTCGAGACTGCGATAGGCCTGTACGCGCATGGGATCAAGCTGCGCCGTCGTGATCGCGGTGATGCCGTATTTGTTGAGCTTGTTAAAAATCCACGCCGCGCGCTCTTCAACCACCTCGGGTTTGGGCGGCGGTATAACGGCGGTGATCAGTCCCAGCGCCTTATCATGGAGTGTGCCGGTCGGGTTGCCCGAGCTGTCGCGGTCAATCACGCCAGCCACCGGATCCGGCGTGTCCTTGGTGATCTTGGCGGCCTTGAGCGCCGCGGAGTTCACCCAAATCAGGTGATTGGTCCAGTCGTGCAACATCACCGGGTTATCGGGCGCCACCTCGTCCAGCTTCTTAGCGTTGAGCTTCGTGTAGTCGACGGCCCACTTGGCACCCACCACCCAGTCACCCTTCTTGAGCTTTTTGTCGGCGATGAACTTCTTGACCGCCGCCTTGATCTCGTCGACCGACGCGGTCACGGGGAAGGCGAGTCCGAGGGCCGTCAGTGCCCCGCGCACCGCGTGTATGTGGGTGTCGACCATGCCGGGCATTACCATCCGACCCTTGAGACTGACCACCTTGGTCTCGGGCCCGGTCACCGCCTTCATGTCGTCGTTGGTGCCGACAGCGATGTACTTGCCGTCCTTAACGGCGAATGCCTCCGCTCGGCTGCGCGTCATATCCACCGTGTAGACGAAGCCGTTGCGGTACACCACATCCGCCTTGACGTCTTTTGCTTTGGCCGAATCCGCAATGGACGCTAAGCCGCTAATGCAAAGGGCCAGTGCCAGACCGATCGTAATCCTTCGCAGCAAATTGAGTCGTCTGGTCGTCATGTGTTTCATTTTGATTCTCCTTTCGAGAGCACAATTTTCCCATAATATTGAATTAAATTAATGCAGGTTTGTTGAATTGCAATATACAAAAAAGGAAGAAGATTATGAGTATCTTCTACAATGAAAAGTAAAGATCTCTTCTGTACAGGGATATAATTTTATTGGGGATTGGGTCAGAAAATCTCACCGTTTTCGGTTACTAAAAAAGTGGGCTTCGTGCCTGCTTACATAATTTGGAAAGCATATATAATTTGGCGACTTGTCGTTTTTCGGCCTGAATCGTCCTCCTGGGGTCTTGAGTTGTCGTTTTCCGGCTTGAGCCGGCAGGGACATCTTTCCCTGCCCTGGCACGCTGTAAAAATAATTAGAAATAATTAGGGGACGTTGTTGACAAATTATACAAACTTATACACGCTCACTCCGCCTTAATATCTGCGCCACACCGGATGTCGATATGCCCAACCGTCTTGCTGTTTCAGCTAACGACACGCCATATTCGTTGATCAGTTTCAAGGCGATCGCTCTTCTGAGCTTCGGTAAAGGCGGGCGGCGACTGCCGGATTGAAGCATGGCAACCGCTACCTTTTCCTTTTTGCATTGTATCTCTATCTCTGCCGCGATGATTTTTTGCAACTCCATGGCGGGCAGCTGATATTTTACCTTTTCCTCGGCATGCTTGATTAGCTCTGAGACAAACTCTGCGCTGCCAAGTATCCGTGCATCACTTTCTTCTTTAATGCCGCTGTTTCTCATGGCTTTTACAATTGACCATCCCCCCATGGATCGGATTAAACCACCGCCTGTCAAATCTGGTCTTTTCCCAAGCGCGACACCTTTTTTGACAAATTCCCTATAGGATTTTTTTGCATCTCTTTCTTTCCGGCCAAACCATTTTAAAACATAGCGCCTGTCCTGCCACGGGCTTTGGCAACGATTCATGATAACGCTATGACCACACCATTTGTACCGATCCATGCGGGTGACAAAATCTTCACGATCCTTATCGTCATCAACGATCGCGCGCCTTTCAATACCCCGAACCATCACATGATGCAACGTCCCCGGAGCATCCAGCCTCGGACCTCGCGGCACATCAGCCCCCTTACTTTGTCCCTGCTGTTTATCTCTGTTTTCTTGTTACCACCTGTCCATCCCGACCCTGTCCTTCTGTTCTTTTTTCTCATTTCCTATTTTATGCCAGTTTGTGCCAGTTTGTGTGCCAGTTTGTATCTTTTGTCAACAACGTACCTCTTATTTTTTAATCGATTTAATTATGGCTTTGACCGAAGTAGAGTACTTCAAAATTTTTCAAGTGCGCTTTCAGCGCATCGACATGTGAAAAGTCGGTCGTCTGTTTACATTTCATGGCAGCGATTAGCATTTTGTGTAAAACAGTTAATTTTTCAGCATACTTTTTCTGATCTGGCTTAATTCGTTGG
>PVMK01124220.1_pt1 | contig 25057 bp, 25 predicted proteins | sample 1853481 | NCBI WGS metagenome assembly PVMK01 (sample SAMN08533507, study PRJNA380276) | Marine sediment metagenome, whole genome shotgun sequencing project.
AGATTGGTTATTTATTATATAGAATCTCTTGAACTACTTATATTTACACCATTTTCATCGATAATTACTTTTGCGTTTTCATTGTCATCCGAGGTAATATTTATATTAACACCATTTTCGTCAATTTTCATTTTGAAAGAAGCGGAATCATCAATATTATGATCCCAACTCTCATCACAATCTAAACAGGACAAGCCATCCTCTGTCATTTTATAATAGTGTTTAGGCATGTCTCTGTCGTAAATGTCTTGGACATTGTCCACATCATATAAAAAGGATCTCATTGATTTATCAAGGTATATCACTTGGTTTACTGGTAGGTATAGATCAATTCTCAATCTTTGATCTCTGAATTTATTTTCAATTTCAGTTAAAAAATAGCCATTCAACAATAGATCTTCTCCTGACTCGACAAAATTATAACCAATATTACCAGCATTTTCACGTGCTGCTATCTTACTTTTCCCTTTAGATCTCTTATTAATCTTTATATATGGGTCATTTGCATCCGTTTGAAATATATTGAATCGAATATCATTAGAATATATTTTTTCGACGTTATTCCGGTCATAGACCAGCCTATAGCCCCAACGATGTTTCAGATAGGATTCACCCGATAAGTTTTCATTGTCTAATATCTTTATATCCAATGTATCGGTAGAAATGAACGCCAATTCTTGTTTCTCAATTACAGATCCTTCAAAGGCAGACTGTACGAATTGTCTGGAACCAAAAAATATCATAATCAATAATGCCACCAGCCATATTCCCAGAAGTGATAATTTTGTAACTCTGCCTACCGATCTTTTATTATTTGATAAAATCCTTATTCCTAATAAAAAGAGAAATAAAAATGGAATTCCAACTAATATAAATGTCATTATAGAAATTCCCCAAAGTGGTAAACCGGAACTGTTTATAATATTTAAATTCTGATAATACCAGTCTTCATGAAAAAAGCCAATTGAACCAGCTGAAACCAAACTAATTAATAAGGCAAAAACAGTTAACACTGAAATAATAATTAAAATTACCCCAATGAACTTACCAATTACCATGAATAAAGTTGTTAAAATCTTACCCAAAGTATCTACCACATCCTGTGATCCGGATTTCGCTTTATCTTTATATTTTTTATAGTCGGCGTTCTTTACCTTATCGCTAACATCGCTTATGCCGCTTTTTACTCTTTCAGTGACATCCGTTAGTTCATCCTTGATTTTTCTTTCAATATTACTAATATTAACCTCTTCGCCTTCCATTTCTAATTTTTCAGCAGTTGTATTTGCTTGTGGTAACAATATCCATAAAATTAAATATAGAATAAATCCAAATCCAAATCCAAATGCTGCAACTAACCAGGCTAATCGAACCCATATTACGTCAATATTAAAATAATGAGCTAAACCGGACGACACACCACCTAAAAATTTGTCAGCTCCGTCCCTATATAATTTTTTTGATCTTTTATGGCCATAAGAAGTATAATTATCATCGCTAAATACTTCTTCATCAACCATATAATCTTCTGGTTTACCCATTACTTCAATTATTTCGTCTATATCAGCTTCATTGATCACCTGACGAACATCTTTTATTTTATCTGATAAAAGTTCGCCTATTCTCGATTCTATATCCGTAATAATTTCATCTCTACCCTTGGGATCATCACTTAATGAACGACGAATAGCATTTAAATAATTTTTCAATTTCTGATAAGCTAACTCATCAATATGAAAAAAGATTCCACCTAAATTTATGTTTATTGTCTTATTCATTTTTTTGTTGATTTTATGTTTGTATTATTTTTCGTTATTGTACTTACTGCGCCTACCAAATCACTCCAGGTATTATTAAGTCCCTTCAAGAAAAGATTTCCAGTTTCCGTTAAACCATAATATTTTCTAGGAGGTCCGGAGGTAGACTCTTCCCAACGGTAGTTAAGAAGTCCTGCGTTCTTTAATCTTGTAAGCAAAGGATAAACGGTTCCTTCTACCACAAGTAGTTTTGCATCTTTTAATTGCGATAAAATTTCGGAAGTATAAGCATCTTCATTTTGTAAAATGGATAGAATGCAAAATTCTAAAACTCCTTTTCGCATTTGTGCTTTTGTGTTTTCAATCTTCATATTTTTCTTTTTAAATGTAAATAAAGCATTGAGTTAGTTTCAGTTCTTTTAAAACAAATAGTATTGAATATTATTTGCAATAAAAACGACGATGGTAATTAGAATAGAAATCATAGTTTTAAATTTTATTTTATAAATTTTATGGTTAGTGGATAATCATATATTTCACCATTATTGGCTCTGGTGGCAGCAGTAATAATTAGGATAAATCTTACAATGCCCAATATGCCTACCAAGGATATCATGCTTACTATTCCAAATAAATCGAAGTGATGGAGTTCAGAGAAAAAGCTATTAAAGGCAAATGGAAAAATCGATATTCCTAAAATAAATGAGTATAATAAAAAACTCAAATTAAAATTTACGGAAGCTTTTCCAGATCGGTTAATGAAATCACTCTCATTCTTTTTCAATTCCCAAATAACTAGCGGAGCTATTACTCCACCAAATGGGAAAACATATCCAAAAAAGGCGGATAAGTGTAAAAAAAATGCTGTGTTATATTCTTTTTTATTTGTCATGATATAATTTGTATAATACTATCCTATGCAAATATATATATAAAAGATAATACTATGCAATACAAAGTACTATATTTAACATTTTTTTAACATTTAAGCAAGCAAATTCAATTCATGAAAAAATTGTAAATTGCGAATCCTTTAAATCATTCTATGCGAAAATTTACACCGAGATCACTAAATATTTTCTTAATGTTTAAGCTACCTCAGCCTATGTTTCAGGTGTTCGCGTAACTTCGATATCCAGTCAACAAGCAACTGCAGAAGTTCATCATAGGTGGATAAATCAAAATCCATTTAAGTCTTTATACTGGGCAGTTCAAGGAATGGCGTCAGAACTAGTAACAGGGATATTAGTAATGAAAAGAATTGATGAAAGCGGTAAAAACGTATCCATGCTGGTTACTAATCAAAGCGGAACCTTTACTAAAAAGGCAACCGGGAGGATTAAATTTGTTTGTAAAGATGGTGATAAAGTGAAGCAAGCAATAGATCAAACTATAGAAACCGGTGAAGGACAAAATTTGATGATGACTGCGGAAGGTTTTAACGAGGATAATGAAAGTGTATCTAAGTTCGAATACGAATGGAGCATTAAAGTTAAATCCTGACTTTTTGATTTTTTAAATAATAGTAGTACTCCTACTCTACCTGCGCCTTTCTTTCATCTATATACTCCTGCAATAAAATTCCGTATTTCGACTTGCTTACACTTGGTGACAGCGAATTATTGATAGTATCCAGCATTGTAATATTGGCATCATAAATTTCTGATAATGTTATGTACGGAGCAACTTCATAATCTGAATTATTGATAACATAGTTAATAGTAACCAAATATCTCCTTTTTAATAATCCAATCATTTTTTCTTCAACTAAAATTATAGAATCTTGATTCCCAGCTTTCTTAGCTTCAAGTTCTTCTTTAATCAAATCTAAGTTTTGATCGTTGAATCTTCTTTTCAACTCGTTATAACCATTCAATATGTTTTGGTTCTCTGATCCCGTAATTTCAGCTTTAATATCAAATTTATCTAAAACAGAATTAATTTTTATAGTGTCTTTTTCTCTAAAAAACATTATTCTTTTATCTGAATTTTTCAAGGTTAAATAATATATCTCCGGAGATTCTATTATATCTTCCAACAAAAAATCATTTCTTCCATTAACTGTAATAGAGTCCACAGATTGTATTAACGAATCCACTTGTTTCTGCAAATAAAGAGTGCCTTTTTTGAGCCCTTTTATTTTCCCTTTTACAAACATGGTGTTTTCTACATCATTCTTGCATGAAGAAACGGTGAGAATTACAAGAGCAATAAATAATACTTTTTTCATTATTAAGAAATTCATTTTTTCGGTGCAAATATCCACTAAAAAAATAATATAGTAGCTACTGTTTTACACTAAATTTATTAAAGATAATTATTAAACCGTATCATACTCTAGGGAGAAACAATTCTCATTAACTCGGCGGTTAAGATTGCTCCATAAGTACCAACGACATATCCAAAAACAGCGAGTAAAACACCCACGGTTGCCAGTGACGGATGAAATGCTGCAGCCACTACAGGAGCAGAGGCAGCTCCTCCCACATTTGCCTGACTTCCTACAGCCAAGAAAAAATATGGTGCTCTTATCAATTTCGCTACAACAATTAATAAAATTATATGAACAAGCATCCATACGATCCCAATTAATATTAATCCAGGATTATCAACTACTTTACTTAAATCCATCTTCATTCCAATCGTAGCTACTAAAATATATATAAAAACGCTTCCTATTTTACTTGCACCTGCTCCCTCATAATTCTTGGCTTTGGTAAATGACAGGGCAATACCTAATGCTGTTGCTATTGTAATCATCCAAAAAAATTGAGATCCAAAAGAAGACATAGGTGATGATTTATCACTTACTGCTTCAAAGTTCGATTTTAAAAAAGATGAAATGTTATCGGCTCCAAAATGTGCAAATCCAACAACACCAAAAGCTAATGCAGCTATTATCATATAATCTGTTAAAGATGGTATCCTACCCACACTCTCGGCAAAATCTGACACTTTTTCTTTTAATTTTTCAATAGCTGAAGTATCCGCTCTTAACCATTTATCAATTTTTTCTGATTTTCCAATTCCCATCAATAAACCAGCCATTAGAATATTAGCAACAACAATATCCACTAAAACCATACCTCCATAAAGTTTTGGATTATATTCATAAATTTCGAGCATTGCAGCTTGATTGGCTCCTCCTCCAATCCAGCTACCGGCAAGCGTTGCCAATCCTCTCCAGGTTGCATCGAACCCCGCCCCACCAACTGTTTCAGGTGAAAATACTGAAATCAATAATATAGCAATCGGTCCGCCAATAATAATCCCTATTGTTCCTGTAAAAAACATAATTAATGCCTTAGGGCCCAAATTAAATATAGATTTTAAATCAATACTTAAGGTCATCAAAACGAGGGATGCCGGCAAAAGATACCTACTAGCGATAAAATATAAATTCGAATGCTCATCAGATATTAATCCAGATGAATTAAAAATTGCCGGAATTAAATAGGCCATTAATAAGGCAGGGACTATTTTATAAAATTTATACCAAAATCCGCTTTCTTTGGAAGATGTATAGAATACAAAGCCCAGAGCTACCATTAGCAATCCAAATACAATGGTGTCGTTTGTAAAAATCGGTTGATTTTCCATTAGTTAGGAATTATTTTTATTAAGATGGCTAATATAGAAATTAATTTGAATTTAGCTTATTCATTATGCATAAAGCGTTTTTTAGCGAGCAATTCATCTTCTGTCTCCACAAATTCATCATCTGGAATACAACAATCGACAGGGCAAACAGCAGCACATTGAGGTTCATCGTGAAAGCCTTTGCATTCGGTACATTTATCAGGGACAATAAAATATACTTCATCATTGAGCGGCTCTTGATCGGCATCAGCATCATATTTGGCACCACTTGATAAGAGCACTTCTCCTTCTAATTCAGTGCCATCAGAAAACTTCCAGTCTTCTGCGGCTTCATAAATGGCAGTATTAGGACACTCCGGCTCACATGCACCACAATTAATACATTCACCAGTAATAATAATTGCCATGTTATTTTTCTTTAAATTTGCTAGCAAATATAATATATCAATTTAATATGTATAAAATAAATGTTGCTTAAAGACAGAATAAGGGCTTTTGTAAAACTCGGAGATTTTTTGGGTCAATTTACACCTGGAAATATTGTAAAGAATGATACTGTTTTACACAATGATCTATTTTTTGATGCAGTTAAAACACAAATCAAAAGAGCAAAAGAATTTAATGGCTGGTTTACCGAAGATAATATTTTGTATGCATTCAGTAATTGGAGTAAGCTATTAAATTACAATGATTTAAATAATTGGATTTCACTTTATGAGTTAGAAAACGATCCTGCAAATAAAGTTGCAATTATCATGGCCGGTAATATTCCATTAGTAGGATTTCACGACTTTCTATCCGTATTGATATCCGGAAATAATGTAATTGTAAAACAATCCTCCAATGACAGACATTTTTTACCTTTAATTGCAAAATATCTGGAAAAAATAGAGCCTGGTTTTAAGAAAAAAATTGAATTTACCGATAATAATTTAAAACATTTTGATGCTGTAATTGCTACCGGAAGTAATAATACAGCAAGGTATTTTGAATATTATTTTGGGAAACACCCTAATATAATTCGTAAAAACAGAAACTCCATAGCTGTGATTACGGGAGAAGAGAGTCAAATTGATTTAAAAAATTTAGGTGAAGATATATTTAGATATTTTGGTTTGGGCTGTAGAAGTGTCGCAAAGATATTCGTTCCATTAAGATATGACTTCGATCTGCTTTTTCAGGCAATTTATCCGTATAAAAATATCATTGAATATAAAAAATATGAAAATAATTACGATTATAATAAGGCGGTCTATCTTATGAGTAAGTTTAAAATTATAGAAAATGGCTTCATAATGTTCAAAGAAGACACGAGTTATGCATCGCCAATAGCTTCCTTGTTTTATGAATTTTATGAAGATCTTGATAAATTAAAAATGAAATTGGAACAGGATAAAGAATCCATTCAATGTATAGTAGGAAATTCGGGAATTGAAAATATGGTAAAATTTGGAGAAACACAAAAACCAGTACTTACTGATTATGCCGATGGGGTTGATACCCTCGAATTTCTACAAAAACTTTAGATATTGTAATTAATATAAGTCACATCATCTCAAATCCGACTTCCGGTAGTTTCTCTTTAGAATCTATGGTCAAGATAAGTTAACAATAAGGATCGCAATGATTTATAATAATCTTACGAGAAACAATATTTGACAGTACTATCCTCAAAAAAAAGTAAATCTCAGTAATTAGTCAAAATTCGTATCGATTTTAATATAATCCAAAAACTCGCTTTTTACAGCTTGTTCTTTGAACTTTCCACCAAACTCTGAAGTTACGGTGCTACTCGCTATATCGCTTATTCCTCTCGAATTGACACATAGATGCTTAGCGTCAATTACACAAGCCACATCTTGAGTCCCCAACGCCTCCTGTAGAGCTTGAACCACTTGCATTGTTAATCGTTCCTGTACCTGAGGTCTTTTGGCAAAATAATCAACTATTCGATTCATTTTAGACAATCCAATAACCTTACCACTTGAAATATAAGCAACATGTGCTTTTCCTACGATTGGCAATAAATGATGTTCGCAGGTTGAATAAACGGTTATATTCTTTTCAACCAGCATTTCGCCATAATTGTAGTTGTTTTCAAACGTAGATAATTTGGGTTTCCTCTTTGGGTTCAAGCCGCCAAAGATCTCCTTAACAAACATCTTGGCTACCCTATGAGGAGTCCCCTTTAGACTATCATCCGTTAGGTCCATACCTAGAGTATGCAAAATATTTGAAACATCATTTTGTATTGATTTTATTTTCTCTTTATCACTCATCTCAAAGGCATTATCTCTTATCGGTGTTTCCGCCGAATTGGTAATGTGATCATTTCCTATTTCTTCTAACATCTCTTTAACTTTACCACTATTTCCTTCAAACATAATCCTAATATTTTAATGTGCAAAAATACAATATTGATACGAATTAATTACATTTTATACTGTTATTAGTTGAATTATTTCTTCTAAATTACAAGAAAGTTGCTCTCCTGTAGACATGTTCTTTAAGGTATAATTACCTTCGTTCAACTCTTTCTCACCAACTAAAACAACAAATGGAATTTCCCTTTTATTAGCATAATTCATTTGCTTTTTTAATTTTACATTATCCGGATAAAACTCAGCGTTAACACCTATTGCTCTTATTTTTTTAATTGCTCCCATGCAATAGTACAATTCAGCTTCTCCAAAATTGAGGAATAAAATTTGAGGTTTCGAAATTTCTGCTTTAGCGAATAAATTAAGCTCTTCTAAAACTAAATAAATTCTGTCTAAGCCAAATGAAATTCCAATTCCACTAATATTTTTCATTCCAAACTGACTTGTGAGATCATCATATCTACCACCACCGCCAATAGATCCGATTTTAACATTATTAGCTTCTACCTCAAAAATAGCGCCTGTATAATAATTTAATCCTCTAGCGAGGGTTATATCCAACTCCAATATTGCACCTTCAAGTCCTAATTTTTCAATATATTTAATTACAAATTTTATTTCTTCAATACCTTTCAGCCCTTCTTCAGATCTATCCAGTAATTGAGTTAATAAATCTATCTTTTCCCAATTATTTCCTTTAAAATTGAATAGTGGTTTTATTTTTTCTATTGCCTTTTCAGAAATGTTCTTTGATAGCATTTCCTTTTTTACCCCATCTACTCCAATTTTATCTAATTTATCAAGGGCTACCGTAAAATCAATTATCCTCTCTTTCTCTCCAATTATTTCAGCCAAACCTGACAAAATCTTACGATTATTTATTTTTATCACAGTGTCGACCAAACCCAATTTTTTAAAAACTTCATCGTACATTTGAATAAATTCAACTTCCTGCCATAAGCTTTCACTACCAACAACATCTGCATCACACTGATAAAATTCTCTGAACCTTCCCTTTTGAGGCCTATCTGCTCTCCATACCGGCTGAATTTGATACCTCTTAAATGGAAATACTATTTCATTCTGGTGTTGTACAACATAACGAGCAAAAGGAACCGTTAGATCATAGCGAAGAGCTTTTTCAGAGATAGCAGGCGTGGTCTTGATAGAATTTTTCTCAATTAATAAGGCAGGATCCACTTTTTTGAGATAATCGCCCGAATTCAGAATTTTAAATATTAATCTATCCCCTTCTTCACCATATTTACCCATTAAAGTAGATGAATTTTCAAAAGATGGCGTTTCAATTGGTTGAAAACCATAATTTTGAAATACCTCTTTTATAGTATCAAAAATATAATTGCGACGTGCAATTTCAACGGATGAAAAATCTCGGGTTCCCTTAGGAATACTTGGTTTCATTTGCTTCTATTAAGTTTGCTAATATCCGAAAAAATATGATTTCTAAGATGATCTTTTGACAATTCATTTATGAAAGCTAACATTCTATATTAAAAACCATTAAATAATTTTATTTTTTATTAATTGATTATATTGCATGTCCCTATTCTAGCTGTAAATATGAAAAAATTTACGATTCTTTTTTTATTGATTTCAACTTTAAGTTTTTCGCAAAAAATTAATGGGATAAGATTTGATGGTAGGACCATTAATATTGAAACCTTATTGCAAAAATATATACAAATACCCTCTATTAGTGAAAATGAAAAAGAGGCTGGCGATTTTTTTAAAGCTGTTTGTAAAGAAAATGGTTTATATATTACCAATTTTGGATCTGAAAATGGAAATTATAATTTCGCTGCTTCTATCTTTCCTTTATCTACAAAAAAACCAAATATAATTTTTCTTAATCATCTTGATGTTGTACCTGAAAAGAATACTTCTGAGTTCAAAGCCTATTCGGGTAAAATTATTGATAACGAAATTTATGGCCGTGGTGCAGTTGACAATATAGGAAACGCCATAATGCACCTTTATGGCGTTTTAAAGTTTCTGGAAACTTTGAATTTAGAAACTGCAAATACAATGTAACTATACTCTCAGTCTCTTGCGAGGAAACTCAGTGTGATGGAGGAGCTGCATACGTTGTAGATAATTACTTGGATGTATTAAATCCGGCAACGGTCATTGGGGAAGGTCCCGGAGAAATTTCAATGTTAATGGGTAAAACTTTCAAGAATCTGATATTCGGAGTTTCTGTGGTACATAAAAGAACATTTTGGTTAGATCTGGAATTAGAAATTAAAACCAGTGGTCACGGTTCTGTCACTCCAATGGAATACGCAAATAAGGAAATGGTGAGTGCACTCAACAATCTATTGAAGAAGAAAAACAGGATCATATTCAATGATCTGAATGTCAGCTTCATGAAAGGAATAGGGAAGCACGAAAAAGGTTTAGTGAAAGCAGTTCTAAAGCACCCAAAATATTTTAGAGCTGCATTAACTCCTAGAATAAAAAAACAACCGGAAATATTTGCCTTATTTTCTAATACAATTACCTTAACCAATATTTATACGGATAACGAGAGCTTTAACAAAATTCCTTCAAAAATTGGTGCTTATTTAGATTGTAGATTGCTTCCATCAACCAATGAGTACGAGTTTTTAGCGGAGATAAAAAAGCGATTGAAAAATGATAATATAAAGATCAAAGTTGTTGAAATAGGACCAAGATTTGAACCCTCTCCTATAGATAATTTATATTATACCCATTTAGAAAAAGCCATTATAGAAAAATATGAAAATGCAGAAGTAATACCAATATTACTCCCAAGTATCAATGATCTAGGCCTTTTTAGAACAAAAGGGATCCCGTGTTATGCCAGTGTACCTATCAAGTTAAGTAGAGAACAAGCAGAAAGCGTACATAACAAAAACGAGCACATTTCAATTCCTTTGCTCTATGATGGTGCTGATGTTTATACTAAATTTTTAGCCAATATGGAAGCTGCTATATCAGAAACTGAGTGAAATATACTATAATACTGAATATTTATTTTGCTATATTAACCGCCCTGGTTTCCCTAATAACCGTTACCCGAACCTGACCAGGATAGGTCATATCATTTTGAATTTTTTGGGTAATGTTAAACGACAGTTCCGCTGCTTTTGTATCGTCAACTTTATCACTTTCAACAATCACCCTTAACTCTCTTCCGGCTTGTATGGCGTATGCCTTTTGTACCCCATTAAACCCAAATGCAACATCCTCCAATTCCTTTAAACGTTGTATATAGGAATCCATTACTTGACGTCTCGCTCCGGGACGAGCTCCTGAAATAGCATCGCACACTTGAACAATTGGTGCATATAAGGATTTCATTTCAATTTCATCATGATGCGCACCAACCGCATTACAAACATCGCTTTTTTCACTAAATTTCTCTAACCATTGCATCCCTAATATAGCATGAGGCAGTTCCGTGTCTGTATCGGGTACTTTTCCAATATCATGAAGTAATCCAGCGCGTTTAGCTATTTTAGGATTTAAGCCGAGCTCTGCTGCCATAATAGAGCATAAATTCGCTACCTCTCTTGAATGCTGTAACAAATTTTGACCATATGATGATCTGTATTTCATTCTCCCAACAGTTTTTATCAATTCAGGGTGTAAGCCATGTATTCCCAGATCAATTACTGCTCTTTTTCCTACCTCTATGATCTCCTGATTAATTTCTTTGGTTGTTTTAGCTACAATTTCTTCAATCCTTGCGGGATGTATCCTACCGTCAGTAACCAATTTATGTAATGATAATCGAGCTATTTCACGACGTACCGGATCAAAACAAGATAAAATAATTGCTTCCGGTGTGTCATCAACAATTATTTCAACTCCTGTCGTGGATTCCAAGGCTCTAATATTTCTACCTTCCCTACCAATAATTCTCCCTTTTACATCATCGTTTTCCAGATTAAAAACAGAAACACAATTATCAACAGTTTGCTCAACTCCTATACGTTGAATCGTATTTAATATGATTTTTTTTGCTTCTTGCTGAGCAGTTAGTTTAGCATCTTCCAGAGAACTTTGTACAAACGCCATGGCATCGCTCTTGGCTTCCTCTTTTAAGGATTTTACCAGCTCTTCTTTTGCATCATTTGCAGAAAAACCTGAAATAGCTTCTAATTGAACTACCTGGTTCTTATGTAACCGATCAACCTCCTTTTGCTTTTTATCCAGATGATCTAACCTATAATTATAGTTCCTTTCTTTATCCTCTAAACCCTTATTGATCTTTTTATTCTTATCCAGCTCCTGACTAACGCGAGATTCTTTTTCACGAATTCTTTTTTCTGAATCAATTACTTTTTTATCGCGTGAAAAAATTACTTTTTCATGCTCTGATTTTAATTCAATAAATTTTTCTTTGGCCTGTAATATTTTATCTTTTTTAATTCCTTCGGCTTCAATATTTGCTTCCTTTAGGATTGTTGAAGCTTGTTTTTTAACATTTTTCAATGTCGAAGAAGCTTTCTTCTTTTCTAAAACTTTGGCCATTAAAAACCCAATAACTAAAGCAATGATTCCTATTGATATTGTTGTTGCATCCATGATTTATATATATAAAAAGCCTACATCGGTTATGGTTTTGTAAACTCCCTGAAACAGGTTTAGGACTACATTACTGATCAAGTATCCCAGGTTTATATAGGCTCGCTTTTACAATAATAACTCATCCTTTTTAAATCAATAGTGTTGAGTTTATTAAACAAATAACTAATGTAGGCAGTAATTGTTTTATTTTTAAGAACTTTTATATGTGAGAATCTAATACTTTATTAATTTCTCTTAATTTATTTTCAACTTTTTCGGCATCCGACTCATTATAAATATTTTGTACCTCATGCTGTGATGCAAAATGAAGTGCGCACATTGCTAAAACATCTTGTTTATCTCTAACCGCATAATTTTCCTCAAATTTTTTTATCAGCTTGTTAATTTTATCAACTGCTGCTCTAATACCTTCTTCTTCATCTTCCCCTTTTATCGTCAATGGATAAACTCTATTCCCGATGGTTATTTTGATTCTAATTTTCTCGTTCATTCTCTATTTAATTGCTCAAATGAACAATACACTTATCAATTTCACGAATTAACGTATTTATTTTGAGTTTCGCTAAATGTTTATCTTCTTTGCTGCCTACAATTGCATTTGCAACTTTTAATGATTCATGTTTACTTTCAAGATCACCAATTAATTGATGTTGTTTTAATAATTCTTCTTCCAATTTTTCTTTTTGTCCAATCAACTGTGCATTTTCAAGTTGTAAATTATTGTATTTATCCAATAATTTATTCAACTTTTTATCCAGTAAATCTACTAATTGAAATAAGTTATTCATCAATTCAAAGAATCAAACAATTTCAACAAATTTAAGACAGATGAAACAATTAAACAACTATTTTGTGATTTTAAAAGAATATCGGAGCCATTCTGCTGTAATATAGTGATTTAAAAATGTATTTTTTTGTGTCATTTCTAATTATTAATTTAGCAAAATTATGCTAAATAAATTCCTGTTATTTTCTTTTTTAACGCCCTTTGGTTTTGTTTTTTCACAAGGCGATTATCCTACTGACTACTTTGTAAATCCATTAGAAATACCATTGGTATTGTCTGGTTCTTTCGGAGAATTGCGTTCTAATCATTTTCATTCTGGTTTTGACATTAAAACACAGGGACAAAGTGGATTAAATGTGATCTCCTCGGCAAATGGGTATGTTTCAAGGATTAATGTATCGCATTGGGGATATGGAAAAGCACTATATATAACGCATCCGAATGGTTATACAACTGTATATGGGCATTTAAAGAGATTTTCCCCTGAAATCGAAGCGTATGTAAAGAAAAATCAATATGAAAAAAAATCGTTTGAAATTAGATTGTATCCCAAGCCGGGTGAACTAGAGGTAACTCAAGGCGAAGCTGTTGCATTGAGTGGAAATTCAGGAAGTTCTGGAGGTCCGCATTTGCATTATGAAATTAGAGATGTGAAATCGAATATTTTGAACCCAATGCTCTTTGGAATCAATATTCCCGATCATAAAAAACCAACCATACAAACGGCTTTTGCCTATTCAAAAAATGACTCTTCTCAAGTAAACCAATCCAATAAAATCGTAAACCTTAATTTAAAAAGACTGAGTAATGGCGATTTATTATCCAATACCATCTATGCATATGGCGAAATTGGGATTGGGATCAACGCTTTTGACAGAATGGATGGTGCAATAAATAGAAATGGCTTATATGATTTAACAATGAGCGTGAATGGTACAAAAATATTTCAGTTTACTGCCGATAAATTTTCATTTAGTGAATCGAGATATATCAACACATATATTGATTATGAAAGATTTATTAATTTAAACCAACGAGTTCAAAAATGTTTCATTGAGTTACCTTCAAAAAAACTTAGCTTGTATAAGACAATTGTTAATAAAGGCTTCTTACATGTAGGAGATAGTTTGGATTATAAAGTTGAAATCACCACGAAAGATTTTAGTGGGAACGTAACGAATCTTATTGTTCCTGTTAAGGGGAAAAAAGATACTATAGCCTTGTCTGAATCAATAATTAAAACACCCTATTATTTTAAAGCAAATTTGGCTAATAAAATTACGGATAGTATTGTAACGGTGACCTTTCCAAAAAATATTTTTTACGAGGATTTTTATTTTGATTATTCTTTCGTCAATGGTGTTGTAAATTTACACAGTCGCTCAGTTCCCGTTCATAATTATTTCAGAATTTCGTTTGATATCTCTAAATACTCAACTGTTGAGATCAATAAAATGTACATTGCAAGAATTAATAAGCACGGTAAGCAGTCTTACGTTGGATCTCGTCACAAGGATGGTAAAATGTATACTTCTATAAAAAGTTTAGGAAAATACACCTTATCATCTGATTTAGAAAGACCTAAAGTATATCATTATAATTTTAAAAACAATCAGGCTCTAGGTAAAAAAAGGTATTTGAAAGTGCGTATCTCCGACACAGGTTCCGGTATAAAATCTTATAGAGGTGAAATTGATGGCAAATGGGTTTTAATGGAATATGCCCCTAAATTGAGGACACTGAGCTATGATTTTGAAGATAAAAAACTAACTGGCTACTATCATACTTTAAAGATAATAGTTACAGATAATGTGAATAATTCAAGTACATTTACTACTTCATTTAGCAGAAAGAATTAAAAAACATATCGTTGAAAGCAAATTTAATTTTTCTTTTTCTCTTATTATTAATCACAACCCATGTTTTTCACAAGAAGCAACAATTAAAGGAAAAGTTTTTGATAGTCAAGGTAATCCATTAGAAAATGTTGCCGTTACGCATGGCAGCTATGGAACATCAACAAATTCCAAAGGAGAATATAGGATGCAAATTCCCGGAGGTAATAGCATCGAAATTAAATTTAGTCATATTTCTTTTAAAACATATAGTAGAAGAGTTCGAATTAGGAAAGGGAAAACCTTGGAATTTTCTCCTAAACTACAAGTAAAAAGGGAGGAAATTGATGAAGTGATCATAAAAGATGAGAAAGAAGAGGTTGAAGGTATTGTAAAAATTGAAGCCGAAATTGTAAAAGATCTCCCCAGCATTACTGGTGGCGTAGAAAACGTCTTAAGAACTTTGCCAGGTGTTAATTTTAATAATGAACTGAGTTCTCAGTACAATGTGAGAGGTGGAAGTTTTGAAGAAAATTTAGTTTATGTGAACGGCATTGAGGTTTATAGGCCTTTCTTGGTAAGGTCTGGAGCACAGGAAGGATTAAGTTTCATAAATCCAAACTTAACTCAAAATATTGACTTTTCGGCTGGAGGTTTCTCTGCCAAATACGGTGATAAATTGTCTTCTGTTTTAGATATAACCTACAAAAAACCTCAGGAGTTTAGCGTTGCTTTGGAAGCAAGTTTACTTGGAGCTTCAGTAACCCTAGGTGGGGCCACAAAAAATCAAAAACTAAAAGGTATTTTAGGTGCCAGGTATAGAAATACCAGTTTGATCTTTAACAATTCGGATGTCAATGCTAACTTTAACCCTAACTACACTGATGTTCAAGGATATTTGTCCTATACTATCAGTAATCGATTTACACTTGATTTTTTGGGTTTATACTCGCTTAACAAATACAACTATACACCTATTTCCAGGCAAACTAATTTTGGAGGTGTAATCAATCCTCAAGCCCTTGTTGTAAATTACAGAGGTAAAGAAGAAGATGAATATGAAACCCTTTTTGGCGCTCTAACAGGTATTTATAGAGTAAATGACAATTTTACGCTAAATTTCACAACTTCAGCATATAATACGCATGAACAAGAGTACTTTGACATTTTAGCATTTTATGGAATTGGGGAAGTAAATACGGATTTAGGTTCAGAGAATTTTGGTGATATCGATTTTGTCCAGTCAATCGGGACACAATTGGATCATGCTAGAAATAATTTAAATGCAAAAATAGTCAATGCTTCCGTCAAAGGAACAGTCAGAAAAAACACCAATCTAATTGAATTTGGCATAAAGTACCAATATGAACAGTTCAAAGATCGTATTATTGAATGGCAGGTTATCGATTCCGCGGGTTTTTCCCTGAGACCTCCATATCTTCAACCAAAGAACGATGAACCCTATTCTCCTTACACGGGAGCAATTATACCATATATCAATGTTCGCGCTATCAATAATGTTATCACTAATAGAATTTCAGGATATGGCCAATGGAGCAAAAAAACTTCAATTAAAGATAATATTGTTTGGTTTAATATAGGACTTAGAGCACAGTATTGGACCGTTGATCCTGTTGGAATAAAATCGGAGAGTCAGTTTTTGTTAAGCCCTAGAGGGAAATTCACCATTAAACCAAATTGGAAAAATGAAACATTTTTTAGAGTCTCAGCCGGATATTATCAGCAACCGGCATTCTATAGGGAAATGAGAGATTCTTTGGGAGTTGTTCATCCCGAGGTGAAAGCTCAAAAATCATTGAACATCGTAATAGGTTATGATTATACCTTACAGATGTGGGACAGACCCTTCAAAATTGTAGCCGAAGCGTACTATAAAAAACTTAGCGATGTAAACCCGTTTACCATAGATAATGTTAAAATAAGGTATCGAGCGAGAAACAATGCCATTGCATATGCTACCGGGATCGATTTTAGGCTAAACGGTGAATTTGTTCCGGGCACCGAATCTTGGCTTAGTGTGGGCTATTTGGTTACTAAAGAGAATATTGATAACAGAGGGTATATCTCGCGCCCAACAGACCAACGATTAAAATTTGCAATTCTTTTTCAGGATTATGTACCTAAAATTCCTCAATTAAAAATGTATTTGAATCTTGTATATAATACCGGTGTTCCGGGAGGATCTCCCTCCTATGCAGACCCATATCTGTACCAAAATCGATTGAAGGATTATTTCAGATCTGATATTGGAATTTCTTATGTAATTGTCGATAGTCAAAATCCACCCAAAAAGAAATGGCAAGAAGTGTTTAAAGATTTTTCTGTTGGTTTGGAGTTATATAATATGTTTGATGTTCAAAATTCAATAACGAATACCTGGGTTAAGGACATCTCATCTAATCAATACGTAGCTATCCCTAACTACCTTAGTGGTAGAATTTTAAATGTAAAATTTGCAATGAGGTTTTAGAAGGTCACCTTGGTAATTATAAGAGCAGTTTAAAACTAACTTTAAACCTTTTACTAACTTAGTAGTCTTAAAATTAAAAAAGTTGGAATTACAGGAATTAACCTTTATTGAACAGCTAAAGAATAAAGCGACTCAAGAAAAGGCTTTTCGCGAGTTGGTATCCCTATATAAGGAACGTTTATATTGGCATATTCGTAAGATCGTTATAATACATGACGATGCCGATGATGTATTACAGAATACCTTCATAAAGGTTTTTAAAAATATAGATGGCTTTAATGGTAAGAGCAAGATATTTTCCTGGATGTACAGAATAGCCACTAATGAAGCAATAACCCATCTGAAAAGAAATTCAAACTTGAATAATATGAACAGCGCAGAGCTTCAAAATAAACTGGTTGAAAATTTATATGCAGATGAATATTTTGATGGCGATGAAATTCAATTAAAATTACAAAAGGCCTTAGCTACCTTACCTCAAAAACAGAGAATCATTTTTAATATGAAATATTTTGACAATATGAAGTATACGGACATGTCTGACATTCTGGAGACATCCGTAGGGGCATTAAAGGCATCGTATCATCATGCCAGAAAGAAAATAGAAAAATTTGTATTGAATGAAACAAAATAAAAAAGACATATTGAATAAATTGAAAGATGGAGGTACAGGCTTTTCTACACCCAAAAATTATTTTGTTCAATTTGAATCAAATTTACGGGAAAATAAAAATAGTATAAAATCTGGGTTTACAGCCCCTGAAGATTATTTTGATCATGTTGAAGAGTCAATATTACTCCGATTAAATATGAAAGTTAACAGGTCAACCGGCTTTAACACACCGGATAATTATTTTGAAAATATTGATCACAAGATATTAGTCAATGTAAACAAAAAGAAACCTGAAAAAATAATTAATCTTATCACGAATAAGTATCTAAAAGTTTTAACTTATTCCATTGCGGCATCACTACTGATTTTCTTTAGTTTAAAGAACTTAATTATAGAGGATAAAAGGTTTGACATCGAAACAATTGAAATTTCTGAAATTGAAAGCTGGATGGATGATGAGCTTATTTCATTCAGCAGCTATGAAATATCAGAAACTTTTGATGATATTTATCTTACCGGAGAAGCTAATTATACGCAAGATGAAATATTAGACTATTTGAATGAAGAAAATATTGAGAATTTAATAATAGAAAACTAAGCAATGAAAAAATTAACATTATTCATTCTGATCTTATTGTCTGGACTAAATAATTTAACAGCACAGCAAAACAGAGATAAACATGAAAATTTCAGGGCATATAAAATCGCATATATCACGCAACAATTGGACTTGAGTCCAACGGAAGCGGAAAAATTTTGGCCACTGTATAATGAATTCGGAAAACAGTTCTACCAATTAAAAGTTATTGATTCAAGAAATATGAAAAGAAAGATCAAAGAAAGTGGCGGAATAGATACTTTGAGTGAGGAAGAGGCGCATGAATATGTTAGCATTTTGCTCAATGCAGAAGAAGAAATTGTTAAATTAAAAAAGAAATTTTATGACCGATTAAAAAACGTTTTATCCCCAAATAAAATATTAATGCTATATAATGCTGAAAATGAATTTAACAGGAAATTACTTTCCGAGTTTCGAAAAAACAAAACTAAAAATCAAACCAATTAAATTTTATCAGATATTAAGTATGTCATGGACCAACCTTATTATAAGGCCATTTTCGTGTTAAAAGGTAATTGAACTCTGATCTGCTATAAATTATTTTCTGGCAAATAAAATCACATCATTTGCGCTAATCTCATCCTCTCCAAGAATCAATAAGCGTTCAACTACATTTCTTAATTCACGTATGTTACCCGACCAGTCATATTTTTGTAAGAGTGCTATTGCTTTTGTGCTGAATTTTTTCGGTGTAGTCCCTTGATCTTCAGAAATTTTATCCACAAAATAATTTATTAAGATAGGTATATCATCATTTCTTTCATTTAAAGATGGAACATGAATAATTATAACTGCCAGCCTGTGATATAGATCTTCCCTAAATTTACCCTCACTGATCTCCTTCATTAAATCCTTATTTGTTGCAGCTAATACTCTGACATCTACTTTAATGTCTTTATCGCTCCCAACTCTGCTTATTTTATTTTCTTGCAAAGCTCTTAACACTTTCGCCTGAGCGGCTAAGCTCATGTCTCCAATTTCATCCAAAAAAATAACTCCGCCATTTGCTGCTTCAAATTTTCCTGCTCTATCTTTATTTGCACCTGTAAAAGAGCCTTTTACATGACCAAATAATTCACTCTCAATTAACTCTGATGGAATGGCAGCACAATTAACTTCGATCATCGGTCTTTTTGATCTGTTGCTTTTTTGATGAATCCAATGCGCAACTAATTCCTTCCCTGTACCATTATCACCTGTAATTAACACTCTCGCGTCCGTAGGAGCTACTTTTTCTATTATATTTTTAATATTTGAAATAGCCTTACTCTCCCCTATCATTTCGTAATTTTTGTTGACAATTCTTTTCAATTTTTTGTTCTCAACAACCAATTGTTTTTTATCCAGAGCATTTCTAATAGCATTAAGCAACCTGTTTAAATCTGGAGGTTTGGAGATATAATCAAATGCCCCTATTCTCATTGTTTCAACTGCCGTTTCCAATTCGCCATGACCCGATATCATAATAAAAGGAATTTCAGGTTTGATTTTTTGAGTTTTGCTTAGGACTTCTACTCCATCCATTTTTGGCATCTTTATATCGCAAAGAACTAAATCAAAATCTTCTTTTTGGATCATATCAAATCCAGAACAACCATCTTCGGCTTCTTCTATTTGATAGCTAATGTTCTCTTCTTTGATAATTTTTACAAGAACGCGGCGAATTGCCGCCTCATCTTCTATTACTAATATTTTACTCATGCTTTATATATTCCTCAAGATAAGGGTGTTATTAATTAATATTTTAGCCATTTGTAAATTTCCCTGTAATTTACTTTTTTTCCATACATCAGGATACCAATTCTATATATTTTTGCTGCAATCCAAACAACTCCTAAGAAAGTGATGAACAAAATTAATAAAGAAATTAAAATTTGCCACCAGGGCACTCCAAAAGGTATTCTCATCAGCATTACTATTGGAGAAGTAAATGGGATCATCGAAAATACAGTGGCAATAGTACCATGTGGATCATTTATTACAGTAGCAAATCCAACATAAACAGCAATCATCAGTGGCATAAGAACCGGAAGCATAAATTGTTGTGAATCCGTCTCGTTATCAACAGCTGCTCCGATAGATGCATAGATAGAGCTATACAACAAATAGCCGCATAAAAAATACATGATGAATAGAATAAACATGCTGAACAAGGGCAAATTCAATATTTCCAACAAAATAAATTGGCCTTTACCCTGAGTTAGTACCTCCATCTGTTCTGCTGGTATTTGTGCAGTTTTTAAATTTCCGGAAAGATCAATGCCAAAAACAAAAGAACTAATGATCAACCCAATAAATAATAAAACTCCCCATATAAAAAATTGGGTGAGTCCTGCAGCTGCCATACCAAAGATCTTACCTAACATCAATTGAAAAGGCCTGACAGATGAAATGATCACTTCTATAATTCTACTTGTTTTTTCTTCAATTACACTTCTCATAACCATAGCACCATAAACAATAATAAAAAGCATTATCATATATCCCGCCCCCATTCCTAAACCAATTTTTATTCCGTTGATAAGTTTAGAAGATTTTTCACCACTGAAATTGGATAGATTGATATCCACATTTACTTTTGTTTTTTCAAGCATTTGTAAATCAACATTCAATTGAACCATTTTTTCATTTTGCAACTCCTTCGCAATAATCGATTCCAATTGAGAAATCGTTACCATTCCTGGAGAATCAGTTGAGAAAAATTGAATATTTTTTGCTACTTCATCGATATTCTCATTTCTTGGAAAAAATAACAATCCATCCTGTGTCGATTCACTAACAATTACTTTTGCCTGAACCAATCCAATGGATGTCAAATTTTCAAAATGGATGGTATTACTATCTTTCAGATCATTTTCCGAAAAATATCCCGATTCATCTACATATGCTATGGTACTTTTCTTTTCTAAACTACTTTTTGTCAAAAAAGCAACCAAAGCTATCATACCAATCATCAATAGCGGGCTTAACAAAGTCATGATGATAAAAGTTTTATTTCTGACTTTTGCTATAAACTCTCGTTTTATAATGAGTATAAGTTTATTCATTCTGATTAACGGCTTGGATAAAAATGTCACTAACACTTGGAATTACTTCTAAATAGTGATTGATATCTGCTTTAGAATTTAAATATTTAATCAAGTCGGTCGATGACTCATTGCTTTGTAATTTTATATTCAATTTTAAATCATCTTCCAAAGACTTGAAATTTGCTGGAGTTACCACAAATCTTGCCTTAAGGTCTTTCAATAATTTACTTTTATTCTTAATACTGAGCCCGACCTCATATGTATTAGTTTTGAATTGTTTCTTTATATCAACTAATTTCCCTTCCAAAACCTTGTTTGCTTTGTCAAGCAAGGCAATATGCTCACATAACTCCTCCACAGACTCCATACGGTGGGTTGAAAATATAATTGTAGCACCTTTTTTTTTTAAATTTAATATTTCATCTTTTATTAAATTAGCGTTTATTGGATCGAACCCTGAAAAAGGTTCGTCAAAAATCAGTAATTTAGGTTCATGCAAAACGGTAATGATAAATTGTAACTTTTGCGCCATACCTTTAGAAAGTTCCTCCACTTTTTTATTCCACCATGCTCCTATCTCAAATTTATCAAACCAATAGTTTATACGTTTTTTTGCCTCGGCTTTCGACAAACCTTTAAGCTGAGCCAGGTACATTGCTTGTTCGCCCACTCTCATTCGTTTATACAACCCTCTCTCTTCAGGCAAATAACCTATATGATGAACATCATTAGGCACCAGCTTCTTTCCATTAAAGAGGACAAGCCCGCTATCCGGTAAAGTAATTTGATTTATTATCCTCAAAAGAGTAGTTTTTCCCGCACCATTTGGTCCAAGAAGACCAAAAATGCTCTCTTTCGGAACCTGAATTGAAACGTTGTCCAAAGCCTTAAATTGACCAAATACCTTAACCACATTTTCGACTTCTAACAAATTTTTCATAGGAATTTAATAAAGCACAAATATAAATTGGATTCTCATATATATTTGCTATTTCCTAAAGAAGTTCTTCCAAATATTTTTGCTCAATTTCTTCAACCATCTCCAGGGTAATATTTGGTTTAATAATTCTGAGCATATCAGTGATACCATCATTTTCGTATAAAATACCTTTAACAATATCAAAGTTTGTTATGGAAATGTTATTTTTTATTTTAAAGGTTATATCCATAAATTCATCCCATGTCAAACGCTTTGGTATTATGACATAAAATCTGTCTTTATTTTGAGGAGATTGATATATCCTATCGGTAACCTGCTTAAGATTAAAAAATTTATTGACTCTCACTAAGGCTTCCGTCTCCTCTTTTATTCTAACATTCTTTGCAAAATCAAAGCCTTCATTCTTGTAAGCTTCCTGTATATTTTTAATATGAGAATATCTATGAATTCCTTTTATTCTGATTCCATAATACTTTCTACTGCCAATATCCATCTCGCATTTTGCCGCAAGAAGTTCCAGATCCATTAATTCGTTAATTCGCTTTGTCGCTCTCAATATTGACTCAAATGAAACAGATTTTTTAGTTAAAAATAAAATTGAGTTAGGTCTGTTTATTTCAGAAAATCTTGTGTAGTAAGTAGCTAGCGGGTTAGGTACATGAATAACAAAGGTATTTGGAATTTTATTTTCTCCAAGAGGATTAACATTTTCTTGAAGTGTAATTTTTCCTATCAATTCACGAACTATCATAGTATAAAAGTAGTTTAAGATTAATTTATGCTTTAAAAATACAAATATCTATTCGTATTAAATAATTTTTTTATAAAATTACTATGCGTGCATAATAATTTTATTATATTTGTGAAATGGAAAAGGCTAAATCAATTGACCATGTTCTTCGAGCAACCTGGCAGGCTATTGCAAAGGTCTATAATGAGCAGGCCGCTAAACATGGCATAACAATGGCAGTGGCAATGGTGTTACTTAATATTGAATATGAAAATGGCACACCATCAACTTCTCTGGGACCTTCCATGGGTATGGAAGCTACGAGTCTTTCCAGAATACTAAAAAATATGGAAGAACGAGGTTTTGTATACAGAGAGAGAAACCCGGATGATGGCAGAAGTGTATATATAAAATTAACGAAATTAGGAATTGAAAAACGCGAAGTTTCTAAATCAAGTGTAAATCAATTCAACAAAGCTATCAGAGAAATTATTTCGGAAGAAAAAATCAATCATTTTTTTGAAGTTACGGAGACTGTGAATAGGCTTATCAATCAAAAAGCAATTTTTAAGAACGAATAACAAGAAATTTTAATTATGAAACGACGAATCCATAAGGTAGCGGTAATAGGTTCAGGGATAATGGGGTCAGGTATTGCATGTCATTTTGCAAATATTGGTGTTGAAGTATTACTATTAGATATCATCCCTAATAACTTAGATAATAAAGAATTATCAAGTGGTTTAACTCTAGATGATAAAAGTGTTAGAAACAGAATAGTTAATGAAAGTCTAAAGGCAACATTAAAATCAAAACCTTCACCGATATATGATCAAAAATTTGCCAGTAGAATTACTACCGGAAATTTGGAAGATGATCTGCATCGTATTAAGGATGTAGATTGGATTATTGAGGTAGTAGTTGAAAGATTAGACATTAAGAAACAAGTTTTTGAAAAGATCGAGGAGCACAGAAAAAATGGGACACTCATAACTTCTAATACATCAGGAATTCCAATTAAATTCATGAACGAAGGCAGAAGCGAGGATTTTCAAAAACACTTTGCGGTCACTCATTTTTTTAATCCCCCTCGATATTTAAAATTATTTGAAGTTGTTCCAGGTCCAAAATGTGATCAGGAAATTACTGATTTCTTAATGATGTATGGCGAGAGATTTTTGGGTAAAACATCCGTACTCGCCAAGGACACACCGGCATTTATTGGAAATAGAATCGGAATTTTTGGAATAATGAGCTTGTTCCATATTGTAAAGGATATGGGATTAACAGTTGAGGAAGTTGACAAATTAACCGGCCCCGTAATTGGGCGGCCTAAATCAGCTACCTTTAGAACTGTTGATGTTGTTGGTTTGGATACTTTGGTACACACATCAAATGGTGTTGCTCAAAATGCTCCGGATGATGAAATGCACGATACATTTGCAATTCCTGATTTTGTTAACAAAATGATGGAAAACAAGTGGTTAGGGTCTAAGACGAGCCAAGGATTCTATAAAAAAATAGTGGATGACAAAGGCAAAAAGCAAATTTTTGGATTGGATCTTGAAACATTAGAGTATCGCTCTGCAAAAAAAGTATCCTTCTCCACACTGGGAATGACAAAGTCCATTAATAAAGTTATTGATCGGTTTAAAGTACTTGTTAAAGGAAAAGACAAAGCAGGTGAATTTTATCGC
>PVMK01127664.1_pt1 | contig 25055 bp, 36 predicted proteins | sample 1853481 | NCBI WGS metagenome assembly PVMK01 (sample SAMN08533507, study PRJNA380276) | Marine sediment metagenome, whole genome shotgun sequencing project.
CAATATTATTACAAATTATTGCTTTGTATATCATCTTACTTATTTTGGTTCAAAAAAAATATATATGGTTCTTACCATCTATTCCTGTATATCCTAATAATGAACGAGATGCCTTGTTAGTTAAAAAAGCAATTAATACAAGAACTCTAGGAGATGTTGAATTTTTCAAATTAACTGATCCATCTATATCTTATGCTTTCGTTAATGTCGTTCATGAAAGTATTGAAGACCTTAATAAATTAATAACACAGCCACATTTAAAATTTATTATTCTCTCTTTAAAATATTCCATCAATCGTGCCAGACCAAAACAAATTTTATCCGATTTAGATGTATTAACATCTACTACAGCTCATACACCTGCTTATCCAGCAGGACATGCATTTCAAGCTTACTATTTAGCTCACACATTAGGTAAAAAATATCCTGATTTACAAGATAAATTAAATGAAATCGCCGAACAATGTGACTCAACAAGAGTTAAAGCTGGATTACATTATCCAAGTGATGGTGAATTTTCAAAACATCTAATTACCCTTTTTTTTAAATAAAACAATTGATTTTTATTTTTATTTTTCTATAACTTAACCAAACCATGGAATTGCTGTTGTTTGTTGTCCTTGTTCCCTTTGTCTTCTCATAAATTTTCTATAATCATAACGTATTGACCATTCACCATAACCTTCACAATAATTATTATCACAGAAATGATATGTATGACCTAATATTTTTGTTTCAATAGCATCATATATTGATATTTCTTGTTCACACATATCATTTCCGCAAAATGTCAGAGAAGCATTATATAACATCTCATCAAAAACATGAATCATTTGTTTTCTATGATTTACATTAAATGTATCTATTATCCTAAGTAATTCTCTTGGCAACTTTCTCAAATTATTTTCCAATCTTGTAACAGAGCGCGTCTTCATAATTAATTATTCTACTTTATTTGGTGATACTATAATGTTATTTAATTAAAAATAAATCAATTTTTTATTAATAGTAGCTACTTAAAAACAAGTTAGTGAATTATATATAATGGAAAATAAAACCGTAGTTGAGTATGTATGGATTGATGGTAATAATTGTCTAAGAGGAAAAACACGTGTGCTTAATGAGAGAATACAATCTACAGATAAAGAAAATTTACATCTTATTCCTAACTGGAATTACGATGGAAGTTCAACAGGCCAAGCTAAAGGAACTGATTCTGAAGTAACAATTATTCCTAGAGCAATGTTTCGTAATCCATTTTTACGAAATGGGATTATTAGTTATGTGTGATACATACGATTCTAAAGGTATTCCCACTACCATCAAATACTAGATATATCGCAAATGAAATTTTTAATAAAAATCTAGATGAAAAACCATGGTTCGGATTAGAACAAGAATATTTTATTCAAGATGAACAGGTTTTGAAGATATCATTAAGTTTTCACAACCACAAGGAAACTATTACTGTGGTGTTGGAAATGAAAATGCGATTTATAGAAAAATTGCTGAACTACATTTAAAGCATTGTATAAGTGCTGGTATTAATATAGCAGGTATGAATGCTGAAGTAGCACCTCAACAATGGGAATATCAAATTGGTATTTGTGAAGGAATTGATGCAGGCGATCATCTATGGATGGCAAGATATTTATTAGAAAGAATTGGAGAGGAATATTATGTAGATATTAATTTATCACCAAAACCATTAAAGGGTGATTGGAATGGTTCAGGATGTCATACTAATTACAGTACAGAAAATATGCGAAATGGAACAAACAATAAAACTGGATTAGATTATATTAATGAAGCAATTATTCGATTATCAAAAACACACGAAGAACATATGAAAGTATATGGTTCGGGAAATGAAGAGAGAATGACTGGCGAATATGAAACAGCCGATTTTAATAAATTTTCTGATGGAATTGCGAATAGAGGAGCTTCAGTAAGAAGAGGACATGATACTATTAAAAATAAAAAGGGATATTTTGAAGATAGAAGACCAAGTTCCAACTGCGATCCTTATTTAGTTACAAGCATTATCTTTAAAACTACTTGCTTAGATAATGAGACAAACTCTAATTCTAGTAATGATGAAAACAATTATACTAGTTTACCAGATACACCCATTGCTGGTATTTAAATTAAAATTGAAACTTTTTTAATATAATTTAAATAAATTATATTAAAATGGAATTAGCTTTAGACCCCGAAATATATACTCCTATCCTTGATGATAATGGATGTTATATAGATATGTGTCCATCTTTTATTAAACATGGAATTAGATGTCCATGTGGTTCGCGTAGTGAACATATATACGATTCTAAGCCGAAATTTAGACAACATATAAATGGAGTTAAACATAAGAGATGGTTGGAAATATTAAATAGAGAAAAAAATAATCACTACAAAGAAAATATAGAATTAACAGATACTATTCAACGACAGAGAGAAATAATTGGTAAATTACATATAGAATTAACGAGATTAGAAACATTGAACAAGTATTTGGAATCACGATTATTTATTCAAAATAAAGAAACATCAGATAGTGTTGGGAATTTATTAGACTTAGATATTTAAATAGTAGACAATACAATATAAACAATTAATGCCTGAGCAAAAAATGTAAATATACCTATTCCAATATATGTATTTTTTACCTTTGTAATTTTATTCGCTTGTGAATCGAGACATGTTTCAAATTCTCTACATTTTTCAATAGTGTGATTCATTCTATTCGTATATGTAATAAGACCATATGCTAAATATAATGTTGATATTAATATTAAAGCTATAGCTACTAGCTTTGCGAGTTTTGGGTCTACTCTAATATGTTTTGATCTAGCCATATTGTAAAACAATATACTTGTTGTTAACATAAGACCGGATACATCTATCCAATCACTTAGTAAATCTTCAGGATGAGTAGTTAAATCACTGAATGCTTGAATGTGTTTAATTTCTTCCAGTTCGGTTTGAGATGTAATGTTGAAGTCATCACCTCTATTTATTTCTGTAGTATTTTTATGATTCGAATCTGGTTTTGTATTATTCATATGATTCGATTTTGGTTTTGTATTATTCATATATTTTATATAAATATTTATTTTTATAAATAATTCATATTTAATTGTTATTGGATAATAATTAAATATGAGAATCAAGTTTTTACTTCTTATATTTCTTAATTTATTTAAATAGTAGGTATAAATGCCCAGTCTAATTCTTCACATATTTTTTTCCATATTTCATCTTGTTCAATTCTTTTCTCTCTATCTTTCAACATTGGAAAATAGGGTAGAAATTGGCTTTGGTCTAACAATTCGCATAATTTGTAAACAGTGTAATAATAATTTAAAAAATTAACGCGATCATCTGGACAAAACTTGGCATAGGGTCCTTGGATTTCCATAAACAAATTACATAATGATTCTTCTAATTCAGGAGTCATAACTGGAGGTTTAATTCCTAATTTATCTTTTATGAAAGGAATATGTTCATAATATTTATTATATCCAAGTTTTTTAAGAATTTCCTTTGCCTTTTTATTATTAAGTTGTTTAAGATCAATTCTCTCCTTCTTAATTTGATTTTTAATATTTTCAAGAACTTCATCGGGAATTTGTGTAGTTTCTTTGGCTTGAAATTGAGCTAATATTTCTCTGAAATGATTTATCCTTTTGTAAGCATAGAAACATGCTTCTTTAGGTGGCTCTTTATAAGAAGGTTTTTCATTTTCAACCAAATATTGAATATGTTTATGACAATGATTACAAACCATAATACCTTCATGGTCAATAGGAATTAATTCTCCCTTTCTACATATTTGACAAATATCTGTTTCAAATATAAATTTATTAATATCAATAAATGATTCATCAATATTAGATAAATATTTTTGAATATTATCTTTATTTTTACTCTCTACCTTTTCTTGATTATCATTAGTCTTGATTTTGAAAAAGGAATTTAGTAATTTAGTTGGATTATTATCCATAGATATTTCTTTCTTATTTTCAAAATAATCATATATAAATTTATTGTTGTTTAAATAATATTTTTTTTTATTCTTTTTTATTTCTTTTATTTGACTAACAATATCCTTTATTAAATCTTCTATTTCCAATCGTTGATCAATAGTTATTGTTTTATCAGTTAATAGATTTGTATAATGTTTTTTCTTGGCTCTTAAATCAGGTAATATGTCTTCTTTTTCATTTTGAAAATCTTTTTCAATTTCTTTATGTTTACTATCTAAGGTAATAATACTTTTTTCATCCAATACGATTTTTTTATTGGTTTTATGTTTAAATGTAGGCATTCAATATAATATTTTTCAAAAAATTATATTTAATATGTATTTTTCCGTAAATCTTTTCAAGTTATATTTTTATTTATGTTTTCTCTCTATTTAACAATAATGAATACTTGTATTGAAAATTTTGATATATCCAAAATAAATCCTTCTATGATAAAAACAATGGACTATCTTAATCACTATTTAGAACAGAAATGGGATATACAAAAAAAGGATAATCGGTATATTTTAAAAAAAAATGAAAATAAAATTTATATCTTATCGAAATATATAAATTATAAGACTGATAATGATAACATTTGTGAAAAAAATAAATATATTTATTGTTTTTTATTTAATACATTAAATAATGGATGGAAAATTAAAAAAAAGAAGGATGAATATATTTTTATTAAAAATCACGAAGGTAAAAAAGAAATATTTTCGAACAATTATATCAATACATTTTTGAAGGACAACTTTAATTTTAATTAAATTAATTTTTTTATTGTAGTTAAAAGAATTAATACGCAAAAAAAAATCTTTAGCAATAGTATAACCATGGGAGGTGGATTAATGCAACTCGTCGCTTACGGTGCCCAAGATGTATATCTTACGGGTAACCCTCAAATTACTTTCTGGAAAGTCTCTTACAGACGCCACACAAATTTCGCAATGGAGTCCATTGAGCAAACATTCAACGGACAAGCCGATTTCGGTCGCCGTGTAACCTGCACCATCAGCAGAAACGGTGATCTTGCTTACCGTACTTATCTTCAGGTAACTCTTCCTGAGATTAATCAACAAATGATCAACACTGGCTCCACTGCCACTGACGGTGTTTACGCTCGTTGGTTAGATTTCCCTGGAGAGCAAATGATCTCTCAAGTTGAGGTCGAGATTGGTGGTCAAAGAATTGACCGTCAATATGGTGACTGGATGCACATCTGGAACCAACTTACCCTCACTTCCGAGCAACAACGCGGATACTACAAGATGGTTGGTAACACCACTCAACTCACCTTCATCACTGATCCTTCTTTCAATGATGTTGATGGACCTTGTGAGGCCAACGCCCCTCGTCAAGTATGCGCTCCCCGTAACGCTCTTCCTGAGACCACTCTTTATGTTCCTTTCCAATTCTGGTATTGCCGCAATCCCGGACTTGCTCTTCCTTTAATCGCCCTTCAATACCACGAGGTCAAGATCAATCTTGATATCCGTCCTATTGATGAGTGTTTATTCGCTGTTGGAACTCTTAACTGTGGACAAGATGGTGCTTATACTACCAGTTCTGGTAAGGTCACTACTGCCTATAACCAATCTCTTGTTGCTGCTTCTCTCTATGTCGACTATGTCTTCTTAGATACTGATGAGCGCAGAAGAATGGCACAAAACCCTCACGAGTATCTCATTGAGCAACTTCAATTCACTGGTGATGAGTCTGTTGGTTCTTCTTCTAACAAGATTAAGCTCAACTTCAATCACCCTGTCAAGGAGCTCATCTGGGTTGTTCAACCTGATGAGAATGTTGACTACTGTGCTTCTCTTGAGTGCGGACAAACTCTTTTCTCCGTCCTTGGTGCCCAACCTTTCAATTATACTGATGCCATTGATGCTCTTCCCAACGCCATCCACTCTTTCGGTGGACCCTGACGGAGTTGCTGAGACTTCTCAATCATACATCACTGCCGATGGTCTTTTCCACGATGCTGGTGCCGTTGATGTAACTGCTCAACAATGGTGGGGAACTGGTTCTGCCGCACAAATTGCCGGTGTTACCAGCGGTGCAGGCAGCACTGGTGATTACAATGGACCCAACCTTGGTTTCGGAACCGGAAACAACCCTACTGTTGGTGCTACTGGTGCCATTGAGAACTCTGGTGTCTCTGATGCCGGAACTTTCGTTCTTGCTGAGACTTCTCTTGACATGCAGTGCTGGGGTGAGAACCCGTGTTGTAACTGGTAAGTTACAACTTAACGGCCAAGATAGATTCTCTGAGCGTGAGGGAACTTACTTCGACCTTGTCCAACCTTACCAACACCACACTCGCAACCCTGACACCGGTATCAATGTCTACTCTTTTGCTCTCCGCCCTGAGGAACACCAACCTTCTGGCTCATGCAATTTCTCCAGAATTGACAATGCTACTCTTCAACTTGTTCTTTCCAACGCCACCGTTGAGGGAACCAAGACTGCTAAGGTCCGTGTCTATGCTACCAACTACAATGTCCTTCGTGTCATGAGTGGTATGGGTGGTCTTGCTTACTCCAATTAAGCATTTGGTCTTTTTATACTTATTCTTTTTCATTATCAATAAAATATAAAAAATCATAAAATAATAATTTTCATTATATAATATATATAATGAAAGGACGAAATTTAGATTACGGTCATATGTATGAAGGTCATATGGCAAGAACAGAATTAGACAATATAGAGAGAAATGCCAAAAAATTACATAAACTTCTTAGAGATGATGACGATTTACCTGAATGGGTTAATAAAAAAATTGTTTTAGCTAATAGTTATTTAAAATCTGCAACAAATTATCTACATAATAAAATTGTTCATAGGAGCCATTCTACTAAGAAAAGAAAGACAAAAAAAGGAAAAAAAACTAGACGAGTTAAAAAATAGATTAACTCATATAAAATAATAATTATTCATTTGATTATTATTTTATTTACATTTCTTACAATCCTTACTAGTTAATTCATATCCCCAGTGTTGTAATGTTTGTCGTATTTTAGGACTAACATCATAGTCATTATATTTTGCTTTTTTGTCATTAATCATATTGATTAGCCATTTTCTAAATCTACTCTTTGGACCAGCCGTTTTTTCCCATCTACTTATTTGCCATTCATCATCAGGACCTCGTTTACCTTGATAGAAATCACAATACCATTGAACCCAACCATATGGATTATTCTTAGTTATCCATTTCTTTTCCTCCCAAAATTCCAATGTTGTCCCAACTTTAACATTATATTTATTAATCGATTTATCGTAATCATCCCAATCGGTTGTTAACCAATCATTTGGAATACCTTTCCACCAGGATTTTGGATAATCTAAGTGTTTATTTTTATAATTCTTACCCGTAACCGATGAATGTATTGGTCTCCAGTATGTTCCACCAAAACTTCCTAATTGAAACATTTCTTTAGGAGTTAAATTAGGTCTAAATTCTGGGTAATCCGAAAAAACTATTTCTCCATTACTATTTTTCTTTGGCATTTATATTATATAAGAATTATTATTTTAAATTACAAAATGAAACTATAACATATCTTTCACCTTTTATAATAGGTCTAACACCATGTCTATGTGTCATTCTTCCTGGGTGAATAACAATATTTCTTTTATCTTCTTTAATAAATAATTTATCTTCACTAAAATATGTTCCTCCGCCTTCATATTCCATAATATCTGATAAATTAAGAATTAAGGTAAATATAGAGGAATCATGATGTAACTTTAATCCGGCTTGAATATTTGGTTTGTATCTAACTAAAAATGTTTCATGAATAATATTCTCAGAATTAAACTCAATATTGTATAACTTATTAACTGCTGGAACACAAATATTTTTAATAATACTATCATATACATCGGACAAACTGCTATTAAAATCTTTAAGTAAAATATCATTTGTTGGATAATTATCGTGTCGATTTTGTGTCCAATTATTAAATTGTCTTAAATCATTTTTAAGATCTTCGCAAAATAATGAAGATACTAAAGGAAAACTATATATATTTGGACCTATTTTGTTTGTTATTAATTCGTAATCGTAATTTGTAGATAAAATCTCTGGAGATAGAAAAGACTTATCCCATAATTTATTATATTTATAAATATTTTCTTTATCATTTTCCATTTTCATTAATATATAGAATATCATTTAAATTAATAATAAAATAAATAATAACTCCGAACAATAACCAGATAAAATAATTAATATCCCAAAGTTCAACATTCCATATTTTTATTTCACACAATGGATATACTATTATTTTAATTGCTCCCATTGGCGTAAAGTATTCATTTCTCCACCATATATTTCCTATTTGTGGAGAGAATTGAACATAAAGTAAATAAATGATCGTTATAAAAATTTCAATTGATAATAACATTTTCTATATATATTATATAAAATGGCATTAGAAAGTAAAACTATATTTTTCTCATTAGCATCCTTTTTAATTTTTATTATTATTCTCTCTGTATTGGGAGTTTTAGGACCAGTTCCATCATCTAAAGAAAAAGAAGTTGTTGTAAACACAAACAGACGATTATTTTATCCTCCTTCGTATTATGGCGGACCATATAGAAAGAATCTTGTCTATGCTCCTGATGTTTATGTAGCACCTGGACCATATGCTCGTCGATATGCCAATCGTAGATTTAGAGGGTATTGGTAAGTATATATTCAAACAGTTTAAATATATACCTACATCACAATGTATAATAATGCAGATATTTGTAAAGACATTAACTGGTAAAACAATTACATTAGAAGTTGAATCTTCCGACACTATTGACAATATTAAACAAAAAATTCAAGATAAGGAGGGTATCCCACCCGATCAGCAACGTCTAATCTTTGCTGGTAAGCAACTTGAAGATGGACGCACATTAAATGACTACAATATACAGAAGGAATCAACACTTCATCTCGTACTCCGGTTAAGAGGTGGTGAAATGTAATCTCCTGATATATATTGTAATATGAAGCAAGTATTGAGAATTAGATTGATTATATAATAAATTACATAAATGTTTTTATTTATTATATAAAAGATACAAATGAGTTATAATATAATAGATATACTTTTTGTGACAATATCTATCATATTTGGTAGTATATGGGCATATACAAGTTATATAACATTTTGTCTTGATGATGATGATGATGATATATTTGAAGAAGAATACAATATACATAATCCTTTAATTAGGTAAATATTAACAAAAAAATTGAAATAAATTATATATACAAACGAATCATATTATCAAAATGGGTTCCGAAACTATAGGACTTATTATATTTATGTCTTGTATTGTAGCTTCAATGGCTCGTAGTATATTTATAGCGGATAATCGTGTACATCCAAGATAAAATTTAATGAATTTGAAATTTCTATCTAATTATTTATTTATTAACAAATTTACACATTTTTGAACACTTCTCTCTTACTTGAAAAATATCTCTATATAAAAAATCTTCTAATATTAGTCCTACAATAAAAAATATAGCTATATAATCTATTTCTATAGGAAAAAATTTTACAAATAGCATTGCTAATAGTAATATACCATAACTAATCCAATGATGAATATGAAAGCATTTCTCATTCCATATCAACATAAGAGCTTGTTTTTTAGAAGATTTATAGTTTAATGTATACGCTAAAAAAAATCCAAATATTACAGCAAAAGAATTTATAACGAGTTTTTTATGTTTATTAAATATATATTTTAAATATTCCATATATAAAATAGATATATTATTTATTTTGGCCCTAATTAGGAAATAATGAAGTTAATGTATCACAACTACCCCCATCAAATTTTGCGACATATTTAACAGAGTTAGGCATTGTCTTTTTATCACTATCATAATAAAATTCCCAAGACAGAAATCCAGAAGTAGCACCATTTTTAACACAATCATAAATATCACCTTCGAATTGCGCATATGTACCACGATTTATAGACAAATCTTGTGGAAAAATATTAGTAGGTATATTTCCATAACCACCTAAACGATTGGCTAGTATATGACCGGCATCACAATTTTGTTCACCATCATCTTCTAATGAACGAGAATATTGTTGTGTACAGCTGGTTGTCTCGGAACCATTATCTAATGAATCAGGTGTAATAGTTCCAGAGGCTGAAACAACAACTTCATAATTATTATGTAAGTTATAAATATAATTTATATTAGCACTACCATTTCCCATAATCACCTTATTATTACCTTCTATTGGACAGGCTACAGTAGTACATACACAACTAGCATTTGTTAAATATATTTGTAAAAATAGTAAAAATAGAGAAGACCACATTTTATTATTGATTATATAAATTCATAATATAATATATTTCAAATATATATATGTCTACTTTTGAAGAAATAATAAAAAAAATTACTGAATATGAAATATCATGGTGTAATACGATGGGATTTTTTAATCCATATGTAGACCCATTTAAATACTTTATATCTAAAAATATTCCTGATTTTGACGGCCAAGCTTTTATGAAATATATAAATCATAATTTTGTTTATGATAAGTTATGGATAGCAAAATCTCAAGGATTAATGGCAGGTGACTTAAATGAACTCAAACAAAATGATAATATTATATTACCTATATTTGTAAAGCCTAGATGGGGACATGAAACAGCTAGTAGTAAAAATTGTTTTAAAGTTAAATCTTGGGATGAACTTGATACATATAAACAAATTCCAGATATGATGTGGTCAGAATTTATTGATGCTAAAGAACAAATGACAGACTATTTTTTGATTAATGGTCAAATAGTTCATCAGTTAACATATATTTATTCTGATTCTCAAAATGAATTTATCGATGAATGGAAATATATTGATTGCGATAGTAAACCTATATCCAAAATAACAGATTGGGTAAATAGACATATGGTCGGATTTACTGGTGTTGTAAATGTTCAATACCGTGATGATAAAATTATAGAGGTTGGTTTAAGATTAGCCCGTGGAGGAGCATACATATTAAGTACCCAAAACAAATATTTAATTGAAAATATTAATAATTTAGCTAATAATGGAATTTGGGAATATAACATAGAAGATAAAATGAGATTTACCCCGTTTTACTCTTTTAAATGTTATAGTAGTGCCCCATTAATTTATATATATCCACAATATGTATTAGATTATGTTATGAAAAAACATAATTGTATGCCATTTTACGAATATTATTTTGAACCGGGAGGAAAAAATGGAATGGTTATTATTCAATTTATGCATAAAAATTTTGAACAAGGAATGAAAGCAAAAAAACATTTTGAAACAATGATTAATATGGCTCAATATACTTTTATTTTTCTTTTTATTATTTCTCTCATTATATTTTCTATAAATAAAACTATTGGACTTGTTATGATTATAACAGTAGGTATGTTATTTAATACAAGATTTTTAAATCCAATTGGAGCACAACTCACCCATTGGAAAGCTACCAAGCAATTATTATTAGGTTAAAGGAGCGAGAGGTGTACCTTTTTTAGAGTCCGAAGGATAATATCTCAAATTATGAAGCATCAATGGTATATTAGGATTAAACATATACATTTCGTAGAATACGGATGATTGTCTATATTTAAGATTTCGTATTGAATTTAACATCCAGGAAATCTCGTTAGTTAATTCAAAATATCGAAGTTGTAAGACATCTAATAATATAACCATAGTCGTTGACAGTTTGCGAGTTATATCGATCTTATATATTGTTAATTCTAATTTTATAATCTGATGTTTGATATCGGCATATTCTTTAATAAGATCGTGTAAGTAAAATTCACGATATGAAAACTCAGACCTTAGATTATCTCTTATTTGTAACAACAGAGAACATAATTCCGTAGACCTAATACTTTCATTATAGTTTGATTGACGTTCTAACACAGGTCTAGTTAATATATGATATTTCCCGCTTTCATCTTTATATAAACCACTATTATGTTTTGAAACTCGATGAACTATATAACTATGTAAATCCACTGATATGATAGAAGTTTTTCTATTCACATCTTTTAGATAGTCAATAAATTCATTATATGCTATTTCAGATTGATGGTCAATCCTACTATGTAAACAATCTATTATATCATCGCATTTATTAATCATAAAACATTCATTATTATTTATAAATGTTTTATCCTCTATTTGTATTCTGAAATCATTTATATTTTCTATCAAAATATCTGAGTTCGATCGAAGAGTACTTGATTCTAATGGATTATTCATTCTATTTATATTATGTTATTTTAAATTCATAACTTCAATTTTATTATGAATTTATGAATTTTGTTGTTTGTGTTCTATTTTCATTTTAGGTCCGAATTTATTTCTTGGTCTTCTTTGTTTTCTTTGTTTTCTTTGATTTCTTGGTTTTCTTTACTTTCTTAGTCTTCTTTGCTTTCTTGGTCTTCTTTGTTTTCTTTGTTTTCTTGGTCTTCTTTACTTTCTTTGCTTTCTTTGCTTTCTTTTTACCACCAAAACTAATATCACCTTCATCGTCAGTTTCTGGTTCATCTTGATCTACATATGATCAGTGTTTAAATCCTCAAGGGTTAATGGATCATATAATCCATCCATATCCATAGGTCCTCCATCTTCATCTTCTTGGATGAATGCTTGATTTAATACATCATCTTCATCGTCATCTTCGAGCACCTTGGCCTAAAGGATTGAATGGAACATATTCATATTCAAAACTTTCATCTTCAGAATCTGTGTCAACATCGTGACTATTATCTAAACTAGTATTATGACTCATATATATATAATTAAATAAATAAATAAATATCGATTATTTATTTAGTTCTATTAAAAATTAAAATAATATTTAAACCATATGATTATCAATACAATACTCGCTATATGCCCACATAAAATTAAAAAAATTTATAGTATATCCAACTACAGTATTCAGTATAGATACAGTATGACTATCATTGTTCTCCATTAATTACTATATTTATTTTATATTTATATTTAAATCGGAGTATTAAATAATCTATTCATATTATCTACCTCCGGGTCTGATTTCAGCATCTTTAAAAATCTTATTCAATAATTCGTCATCTCTAAAACGAATACTATACTCTTTATTTACTTGATTTCTTCCAATACGACCCATTGCTTGAATGGTCTTCTCTTGTGTCATCTTAGTCAAGTCTTTGCTAATATACCCGTGACAAAATTGATAATTTGTTCCATAAATATAATCTGATGAAGCAATAATCATATATAATTTTTGTTGCTGTGCCAATTGTTTCATAATTTCTGTATAATTGTTATCATGATTATTTGTAAAGACACCAATACCCATTAATAATAATATTTTCCAAGTATTCTTAACTTCCATTAACATAATTCTTTCTACATCATTCGGATCAATATCACAAGAGAATTCCCTATCTATTACTGTTTTTTCAGTCCATTTTCTAAGATGATTTAATTTATTAGGCATATAAACTTCATCAAGTGCGATTGTTTTAACCATTTTATGTAAACCGTCGATTTCAGAACGCAGTTTTTTTTGTTCAGGACTCAGAGCTTCCCTAACCATTTTATGTTCTTTTTCGACCTCATCTCCTAGACTATCTTCTAAAGACTTTTCCTTCTTTTTTAAAACCTCTAATACTTTATCATTATGATCCATTGCTTCCATCATATTACTTATAACCACTTCTGGAATTTTAATGCTTTGTAAGACAAACTTTGAAATCTTTTCAACATCATCTGCTAAGAATATCGATGGTCCATCAACCAATGTATGAGCATCTTTTGTAGCAATATGTATATTCGACTCAAACTTAGATTTTCGAATTGATTGAAAGTGTTCATATATATCTGGCCATTGTTGTGGTGTTAATTTTTGTATTAATTCTAAATAATGAATCTTAATATTATTCATAGTCAAAAGAGTTAAATCTTCATATCTTGTAGAAATTGTATAACGCTCGTCAGATAGATAATTGTTTTCATTAATATAATGAATAAACTGTACTATTTCATTCAAATCAAAATATCTCAACATAGTTCTATATCTATCACAATGCCTCGCACATTTTTGTAATTCTGAATAATCATCAAACTTTAAATGCGGCATTTCTATTTGATTATTTATATTTATCAAAGGAATAGATTTATTACAGTCGTGACTAACAATGTTATATATTCTACTCTCATCAAATCTTGCTGTAAAATCATTAATGGTTTCTTGTAAATCTTCTTGATGAGGCAATGTAGCCGATGATAAGATGATATTAGGAATTACATTTTTTTGCCAGATATCGGAAATATATTTGTGGAATTCATGTTCTTCATAGTCCATAGTAATAGTTGGCTCATCCCAATACATAATCATATCAGTTGGCTTGTTAAAAGCCATCATATAATACATAGCACACAAATATGATTTAATATCACAAATCATAATTTCTACATTATCTCCAACGGAATTATCTACCTTCTTTGTTCCGTCTCTGTATTTAATATCCTTACCTGTTTTATTATGTTTAACATAATCCTTGGCGGCAAAATAATGTAATCGAATATCAGATACATCATTACATCCGAACGCAAAGGCTATTTTCTTACCTGATGAAATGGCTGATTTGGCCAATGCTAATCCTACATGCCTAGCAGCACAAAGGAATATAATTTTATGTGACCCAGCTAATCCAAGTGGACTAAGTGTTTTTCCTGTTCCGGTAGGAGCAATATATAATACCAATTTTGGTTTAGGATTTTTACAAATTGTAAATAATTGCTTTTGATGCTCATATAATTTATAATCTTGGAAAGTTACTAATTGTTCATTTTTTTCAATCAAATCGCTACTCTGTAGAAACATCCCCTCTTTATTCAGTTCCACATAGTAATCTGCCAATACCGATTCAATAAACCTTATAACTCGATTATTTATATGTGTAATACTTAATCTCATCAAGTGATGAAGTGTGTAATAATACTTGTTAAATTTTGACATATTATCTTTATAGAAATATCTCATTACCAACTCAGCTACAGTTAGTAAGTCGAATTCAAATATTTTGCTCATTTTTTCTTTAATTGATTTATTAATGTTCTCTAATTTCAATTTCTCTATAGAATTTACTCTCTGAAACTTGATTCCGTCTGAATCAGAATAAGTAAAATCATATTTAATATTCATCTTAGATATAATAGGTTGAAAATATTCTTTGTAAAGATGGTTCATTATATTTTCATTTGGGTCTAGAGACAAGAAATTTATCATTGAATTGTTTTTATTGTATGTTATATTAACATTATCATAACCTTTTATGATAAGGTTTAAAATTTCTGCTTCATCTTTGTTAACAGGGATTTCTGTAGTATCCCATTCAGTTCTGTTAAGCTTTTGTTGATTTAAATCCATAGTTGCTTTATTGATATTAATAGTTTTATATTTAAATAACTATTTCAATTTTTTTTTAAATAAAATTGAAATAGATATTTAGATGAAATATATTTATATATATCAAAATGAATGGACCAATTATTTTAAGTATTGATGGCAATATTGGGTCAGGTAAATCTACATTATATAAAGATTTACAAGACTATTATAGTGGTAATACTAATATCTTATTTTGTCCAGAACCTGTAGATAATTGGGGGTCGGTAATAGACAATGAAGGAGTTCCTATTTTAGACACAAAAAAATATGCCTTTAGATTCCAAATGATGGCATATATTTCAAGACTACATTTATTAAAAAGTATTATCAAAAACAATAACTATAGGGTAATTATTCGTGAAAGATCAGTTCAGACTGATAGAAATGTGTTTGCTAAGATGTTATATGATGATAATATGATTGAACATGATGAATATCAAATATACACTATGTGGTTTAATGAATTTCTTGATGAACTGAAATTAGGAGGTATTATATATGTTAATGCTAACCCAAAAACTTGTTTTGATAGAGTTAAAATTAGAAACAGAGAGGGAGAAAACATTCCGTTAGAATATTTACAGAAATGTCACGATTATCATGAATCTTGGTTGAGTTCTATAGAAAACAAATTAACTATTGAAGCAAATGTCGATACAAGTTTATCAGAAAATAAAAACAAACGAACTGATTGGGTGGAAACAATAGATGAATGGATATCCAATGAACTATATAAAAACGAGAGCCAATTAAAAGAAAATAACAGTAATAATTATCCTATTCTTAGATTTGACGGTGCTTGTCGTGGAAATCCAAGTGATGTTATTGGTATCGGATGTCTAATTTACAATGATACATCAACATTATGTCAAAAATCCGAACATTATTTTATGCCTGATAAGGGGACCAATAATGTGGCCGAATATAAAGCATTAATTGATGGTTTGGAAATGGCAAAAGAAAATAGTATTACCAAAATAAATATTCAAGGAGATTCACAACTTATCATTAATCAGATGACTGGTGTATATAAGGTAAAGGCTGAAAATTTAATTCCATTATATGAAAAAGCAAAACAACTCGAAACTTATTTCGACAAAATTAATTATAGTCATATTAAACGAGAATTCAACAAAGCTGCTGACAAACTAGCTAATTTGGCGTTAGATAATATATGTTCTGGTTGTTATCCAATTTATCAACCTAATCAAGAAGGTCATATGGGAATAAATGGATGTTTATCTAATGATGATGATTAATCATAAAATCGTAAGTTACATCTTTCTATACTAAAAATTGGACGTCCAGTTCTATATAAAACATCTAATTGTTTTTGTCGCCATATTTCTTGTTCTCTAAGACTTTTTTTAATTATTTGTTGTCTAAGTAGCCTAGACTGATGACTATAATTATTCATATCTACATATAGTTCTTTTCTTTTATTTTGACTATCATAAATAATAACTTTAACTGTTGACTTATTATTCATTTATATAAAAGACATATATTAATCATTTGTTATATAAAACTTATTTAGCTTAGAATTCGGTTTATATTTTAAAATGTCTAGTTCCTTTTTTGTTGTTGGAAATAACTCATCACTGTAAATATCCTGTAAACATAACCATTCAAATATTCCTCCTGGATAAACATATATATTTCTAAATCCTAATTTGGTTAATTGTTCATATTTGTCATAAATTGTCATATCATTCGAATTTCTTCCATAAATGATTATCTCTCTACTATTATTCTGAGACACCAAATTATTAATTGTTGATTCCTCACTACTAATATCTATTGTATTAGGAATCAAACATACCTGTTCAGATATTGGAAGAGTATTAATAATAACATATTTATTTTTATTTTTTATAGTGTCTTGTATATCTTCAAAATTTAATCTTTGAATTGATGATTGATTTCCCATTTTAAATATTTAATTTTAATTCTTATTATATATTTAAATATTAACCTTATTAATCAAATTTAACAATAATTTCTACCTTTTCCTTTTTAATACTTTTTGATGCTGAAACTGATAACTCTTCTCTCTTTTTTCGGGTTTTATTAGAACTTTTATCGTTAATTCTTACCTTAGATGTGCTATTTCGATTATTCATATCTTTTTCAATAGATAGATAGTTTTGCTCGATATAATCAATAACATTATTATCAATCGCCCATTTAAAAAAATTTAATTGTCCGATAGTTGTTTGAATATGAGCTTCCTCTTTATAGGGTATAGTTATTCTATCCCATCTACAAAAGGGATCAAATCTTTTTTTTGAATAAGCTTTTAATTTTAATTTATAATCATTGTAAACTTTAAACCTATGAGTTGTTCCTTCCATTTGATAAACTGTGTAAAATTTCTTTGCATAGTTTGTAGCAAACCAATCAATTATTCTTAAAGAAATTCTTGATTCGCCATTAATAATGCCTAACATTTTATCCATATTATTATCGGTTTGATAAAATTGTAATAAATTATTTAATAATAAATCATTTTGTGTGCTATAATTATTTGACATATTTACTATATTAATAAAATCTATATTTAAATACTTTATTAGCTACATTATTTTGATTCTAAATTTGAATTTTGTGGAGTTAAAAATTGTTCTTGGACTTGTAAATCTTCTAAATAGTTATTTGAGAGAAATGGATTTAAATTCGTTTGTGCTACCATTTCTCTCTGGTTCATTCTTTCAAATTGATTTTCTCTCGTCTTGTTATTTACAAATTCATTTCCCTCTTGTAATATTGTTTCCATTACATTGTTTCCAATGGCTTTATGTTTCTCTTTTAATTTACTTTTTTCATAAAATTGCTCTTTCACATTTGGTGACCATTTCAAAAAAAGAACTTCGCTCATATAATTTTTTATATTATTTTTAAAATTGTTTTCTAACTATTTTTATTTCTTTTCCTCTTTTAAATCGTTCACTATCCATATCACCTCTTTTAATATTACACTCCAAACATGATATTACTACATTATCAGTATTATGTCCTTGATTATTATTAATTCTATCTAAGGTCCATTGTTTCTTTTCAAATATATTCTGATATAACAAATGACAAGTTTCTTTACAATAAAAACATTTTAACTTTGATAACATTAGCTTCTCAATAGTATCGTCGAGAGAAATTAACTTTGTTAAATCAATCAGTTTCTTTTTAATATCTTGATTTTTATAACCAGTAATCTTTTTATTAATTTCTTTTTTAATAAATACATCATGATCAAATGAATTTTCCAGATATAAATTATTAATTATTTCTACCTGTTTTCGATTTGAAAAAAAATCATCTGGTAATTTCCAATGTAACGAGTCTTTTCGTCTTGGATTTTTTACATTTTCAATCTTATCAATATTGCGTTTACCTTTTATTTCAATAGACTTCATTGAATCTAAATGATATAATTATTTATTTATACTATTTTAAAATAGTATAAACTTTACGCTTTATAATATATATAAATAATGAGTAACGAATGTGTTGAATTAAAAAATATAAAATACAAATCTATGTTATTAAATGGTAATGGTGATGAAAAAGAAGAAACTGTAGAAAATCTATCTAATCTAGATGTTTTCTTAGCAGATGAAAAAAAAAGTATTTCTAATGAACCATGGACAAAACTAGATAAAACAACAAAATTATTAAAATTTAATGATTTTGTAGATGAATATGTTAAACAACATGAATATTCTCAGGACGATAAAAAAGATTTATTGAATTTCCTATCTACAAATTTAGATAGAAAACGATTGCTTAAAGCCAAAGAAGTATTATATAACAAAGATACTGGTAAAATTTTATCAATACCATCATTAATCTATAATACCGGAGCTAAAAAGTTTACACTTAAAAGATGTGATAAAAGACAATCTACTCTTAAATCATTAGCACCTAAAAAGAATAAGAACAAGAAAAATGATAAAATTGATATAAACAATTAGATATATATTATATTAACGACAATATGCTATATATTTCTGATATACCTATATTAAAAAATATTATTAACTTCTTTAATATCAAGGAACTTTTTACAGAAACTGAACAAGATGAAATTAAACTGACAATGGTAAATCTTATGGATCATTTTATTGAAACTGACCCATTAAGATATAGCAGTCCTAATTTTCATTCAAATATTAGTAATTATGTATACAAAAATACATTTATAATGCTTCATCATTTATATGATGAAGATATTCTTGAAGAAGAAATCAACAAGATATATGATAAAGTTAACAAAATATATTTTAGAAAATATTATCCAATCCGTTCATATGAAAATTCTTTTATTAGAATAAAACCAAATATTGAAAATATGTTAGTAAAAATAAATCATATCGAAAATAAACCACAACCTGACCAAAGAACAAAAGAATGGTATGAGTTTCGATATAACCTAATAACAGCAAGTAACGCTTGGAAAGCTTTAAAATCACAGGCTGCCATTAATCAATTGATTGTAGAAAAATGTAAACATTTGGATACATCCAAATATGATGTTGTCAATACATCCACACCAATGCATCATGGAAATAAATATGAAGATGTTTCAATTATGTTTTATGAAGAAAAATACAATACAAAGGTAAAAGATTATGGATGTATTAAACATGATAAACATCATTTCTTAGGTGCTTCACCAGATGGTATAAATATAGATAATACATCCGATAGATATGGTCGAATGGTGGAGATTAAAAATCCAACATCGAGAGAATTAACTGGTATTCCAAAAGAAGATTATTGGATTCAGATGCAGTTACAAATGGAAGTATGTAATTTAAATGAATGTGACTTTCTGGAAACGGTTTTCAAAGAATATGAATCAAAAGAACAATTTACAGAAGATGGAGATTTTACATATTCAAATAAAGATGAAGTAAAAGGAATTATTATGTATTTCATGAAAGAGGGTAAACCACATTATGAATATATGCCATTATATATATCGGAAACTGAATTCGAGATTTGGGAAAATAAAATTATGGAAAAAAATTCATCTCTGACATGGGTTACAAATATTTATTGGAGACTAGAAGAATATAGTTGTATATTAGTATTAAGAAACAAATTATGGTTTCAATATGCCATACCTAAAATTGAAAATGTATGGGATATTATTAAAAAAGAAAGATTAACAGGACATGAACATAGACTTCCAAAAAAAATTAATAAATCATCACGCTCTAATTCATTAACAGAAGCTCCTAAAAATAACTGTTTGATAAATGTTAATAAACTTCAAAATCAAATTATTTATATTGATACTGGGTGTGAATTAGACACCAGTGCTGGGACAGATTAACTTGTGAGATCCATAATAATTTACTCTAATTTTTGGTGAGGAAAATGGAATTGGATTAGGACTTTTTGGAATATCAAGTTGTTTATTATTATATAATCCTCCGCAAAATTCAGGTCGAGAACACAATCCGTTATCAGGTGTTTCCCAATATCTTACATTATTAGTAAATTGACCATAAGAAGAACCAAACACAGGATAATAAGGATAATTATCTTCCGCAGTATTTGTAGAAACACCCATTTTCTTTTTGTGTGGATAATCATGTAAGATAGGCTCATCTACGCTTATTGGATAATTTCCTGGAGTCAAGTTAACAAATCCTTCAAGTTTATTACCAATAATAGGAATACTTAACAAAGCAAATAATAATGCTAAAATAAGAAATGTACTTTTTTTATTAATCATAGCCATATATAAAATAAAAATATTTTATTTAGTTTTTAAATTTTAAATAAAATATTAACAACAACTATTTAAAATTATAACTATTTATTTATTATATGTCGTTAGAACAAGAAATGAAGGTGTTAAAGCGTAACGGTAAATATGAAAATATTGGATTTGATAAAATATTAAAACGAGTTAAAAGCATAGGAATTGAATGTGGGATTAAATTAAATTACACAACATTCGTTATGAAAGTAATTGACCAATTGTATGATGGAATTCCTACAACAAAAATTGATGAGCTAACAGCTGAACAGTGCGCAGCATTAAGTGTTCAACATCCAGATTATAATACTCTTGCTGGACGAATTGTTATTTCTAATCACCATAAAAACACCGATAGTTCTTTTTTTTCAGTTATGAAAAAATTATATGAATTTACAGATATTCATAATAAACAACATTCAATCGTTAGTTCAGAGTTTTTCTCCATTGTAGAAAAGCACAAAACTGAATTTGATGATATGATTGTTCATAACAGAGATTATTTAATTGATTATTTTGGTTTTAAAACATTAGAAAGAGCTTATCTTATGAAATATAATAATGTTATTGTAGAAAGGCCACAATATTTATGGTTAAGAGTTGCTATTGGAATACATGGTAATAATTTAGAAAAAGTTAAAACTACTTATGATTTAATGTCTCAAAAATATTTTACACATGCAACACCTACATTATTTAATGCTGGAACACCTAAACCACAACTTAGTTCATGTTATCTATTAGCACTTGAGGATGATAGTATATCAGGTATTTACAGCACTCTTAAAGATTGTGCTCAAATTTCAAAATGGGCTGGAGGAATTGGATTACATATTCATAATGTTAGAGCACAAGGTAGTCATATCAGAGGAACTAATGGTTCTTCTAATGGTATTGTTCCTATGTTGAGAGTTTTTAATAATACAGCTCGTTATGTTGACCAAGGAGGAGGAAGACGAAATGGAAGTTTTGCTATTTATTTGGAACCATGGCATGCTGATATTGATAATTTTCTCGAATTAAAAAAAAATCATGGTGATGAAGAAATGAAAGCTCGTGATTTATTTTATGCTCTTTGGATCCCAGACTTATTTATGGAAAGAGTCAACTCAAATGGTGAATGGACTCTTATGTGTCCTGATGAATGTCCTGGATTATCTGATGCCTATGGTGATGAATTTGTTAAATTATATACAGATTATGAAACTAAAAATAAAGGTAGAAAAACGATAAAAGCCAGAGATTTATGGTTCAGAATTATGGATAGTCAGATGGAAACAGGAACACCATATATTTTATATAAAGATGCTGCCAATAAAAAATCGAATCAACAAAATCTTGGAACAATTAAATCCTCCAATCTTTGTACAGAAATTATAGAGTATAGTGATGATAAAGAAACTGCTGTATGTAATTTAGCTAGTATTGGTTTGTCTCGATTTGTAAGAGAAGATAAATTATTTGATTACGAAAAATTACATGAAGTAACAAAAGTAGTTACTGATAATCTAAATCGTGTGATTGATATTAATTTTTATCCTACCGATAAAACAAAACGAAGTAATCTACGACATCGTCCTATTGGTTTAGGTGTTCAAGGTCTAGCTGATGTTTTTGCACTAATGAATGTCCCTTTTACTAGTGATGATGCTAGAAGTATTAATAAGAAAATATTTGAAACTATTTATCACGCATCTATGGAACAATCTATGGAAATAGCCAAAGAACGGTATACTCTAATTCAAGAAGGTAAAAAAGAAGACATATACAATGAATATGAAATTAAATTAGAAGATAAATCTTTTTGTGGAGCTTATAGTTCTTTTGAAGGATCTCCTTTATCCAAAGGAATTTTTCAATTTGATATGTGGAATGTTACTCCATCAACCACATTTAATTGGGAATCTCTTAGACATGATGTTATTAAATATGGTGTTCGTAATTCACTATTAGTAGCTCCTATGCCAACCGCTAGCACTGCGCAAATTTTAGGTAATAACGAATGTTTTGAACCGTTTACAAGTAATATTTATACTAGACGAACAATAGCAGGAGAATTTATTATTGTTAATAAATATTTAATGAAAGAATTAATTGAACTCAAATTATGGGATGAAGACTTAAAAAATAATATCATCTCTAATAATGGTAGTATTCAACACATACAAGGTATTCCTATTCATATAAAAGATAAGTATAAAATTGTTTGGGAAATTCCTATGAAACATCTTATTGATATGGCAAAAGACAGAGGAGCTTTTATTTGTCAAAGTCAAAGTCTTAACTTGTGGATGGAAGAACCTACATACAAAAGTTTAACTTCTATGCATTTTTATTCATGGAAAGCTGGTCTTAAAACAGGAATTTACTATCTTAGACGAAAAGCAAAACATCAAGCACAACAATTTACAATTGAACCAGATAAAAAAAATGTTCCTCAAGAAGATGAACATGAAGTTTGTGAAATGTGTTCTGCTTAATTTTATTAGTGCGCCTCTCGTAGCATAAAACGAATTGTTCTGTTTATTCTGCTTATGTCTTTTTTTAATTCTATTTTACAAAAACAACGCATACAAATCAAAATATCAATAAGAGCGTTATGAGTGTTTTTCGGTATATGGTTGAATAAATGTTGATATAATTCACTTAATGATGGATATTTGAAATACTTGGTTCCATCTGGAAATTCTCTCTCGATTTTACATATTTCAGTTGACTGTTTCATCGTACAATATGTATCTTGAATATTCATACGAATTTTGTTACGAATACCCTCTACCATTACCATACGCTTGTCAAATGATACATTATGGCCTACAAGTAAATCGCATTTTTCGGACCAACTATTAAATTTTTGTAACGACTCCTCAATTGAAATCCCCTTTTTATTCAATTTCTCTCTACTTATTTTATGAATTGCTTGACTACCCTCCTCGATAATTACATCATCACTTATTTTAATGTAATCATCCTCTACAGTCAACAAATTATTCTCATCACTACAATAAACAATATAAGATAACTGAATTATGTGTGGCCATAACTCAGTTTTATAAATACTAGGATTCTTCCCCTTAGGAAGGCCTGTTGTTTCGGTATCAAATACTAGAACTTTCATCTTTAAATTTACTATAGTAAAAATAAGTAAATCAACTTCAATTTTAAATAATATTGAAGTATTTAAAGATTAATTAATATAATTAAATAACTATGTCACACGATATTTTGATAACAAATAATTACAATAATATAAATTTACAATCTTTAAATATAAATTGTAAATTTAGAAAAGACGATATTGAACGAGCAAGAGAGCTTGAAAAGGAATATAAGGAAACTCTAGAGGAATTAAAATCATTTCCTTCAGAAACATTGGCTACTGCTGTAAATAAAGAATTAACACAGCTTACTGAAAACAAATATTATAATTTTACACAGGAAAATAACTTTATTCAGTATGTATTAATGATGAAAGAATGGTTAAAAGATTGTAAACCAAAATTAAGTTTTGGTTGTCTACAAAATATGATTCAATCACTCAAATTTGAGTTAAATTCTAGATATTTACTTTCTAATCTGCTACTAAAACCATTAGATTTAATACAAATTAGACATTCACCTATCAGTTTTAGTGTAGCATATAAAATATGTGATACATTAAATATTCCAATGGATGATAATGTATTTGTTGATAAATGGGCAATATCAACAGTTCAAGACAACAATGGTAGCTTTTATAAAAAAAAAGAATATAGTTATGGATGGTTT
>PVMK01117288.1_pt1 | contig 25045 bp, 21 predicted proteins | sample 1853481 | NCBI WGS metagenome assembly PVMK01 (sample SAMN08533507, study PRJNA380276) | Marine sediment metagenome, whole genome shotgun sequencing project.
AAATATCACATTGAAGATTGGAGATAAAGACCGGTGGGCGCTGCGCTCCCGACCGAGTAATTCGAGCCGCCGCACCTGTCCTGAGCGAAAACCAAGCAAAGCTTGGTTGAAGACGAAGGGACCCCAAGCACTTCGCTCCTCTCTGGATAGACTCCATCGAGGGGGAAGGATCTACTAGTTGATCCATTTTCGAAACCATCCTATTAATATTGGATGATGATGGAAATAGGATGGTCAAATGGATTCCTCGTTGCACTCGGAATGACAAACGAGGAAAATTAAAAAAAGGGCGACCCGCCTGTCCTGAGTGAATTCGAAGGACCAGTTCTCACGGGTAATATCACCGCAGGAGCTGACTTTTGGGGATTGTTTCGCTCTCTTTCGGTGGAGCCTGTCCTGAGTAGTGAATGTGAAACATTCACGTATCGAAGGGCTCGCAATGACAATACAAAAAAGGGCGACCCAACGGGTCGCCCCTACGCCTTACACTTTACTACTTACTTTTTAATCCTCACACCCATGCAAACAATCCAGCGCTTCCTGGGCTTCCTTGCGGACAATATAAGCCCTGTCCCAATCATACGTTCCATCAATACCCAGGAGCAGCTCACAGGTCTCTTTACATTTACTTTTCTCATCCTCATCCAGGTGGCCGTAGCGGGCTAGCTTGCCATAACTGCGAATGGCCTTGGAGCGCACGCCAGCGCTGGAGTCACTTAAATTAGCCTGAATTGCCGCCAGCATTTCACTTTTATACTCAGAGGGCAAATCTGCCGGGGAGATGTCTTGCACAAAGTTGCCTAAAGCCCGAACTGCAGTATCCCTTAACTCCAGATTTTCAGATTTAGCAGCCCCTAGCACCTGTTCAAAGGCATCCAATATTTTGGGTGAGCGGATTTTTCCCAGGGCATAAACCAGGAAAGTGCGGCACTCTTCACTTTCTTCACACTTATAAGATTCCAGCAGGGGTTCAATTCCAACCTCACCGATCCGCCCAAAAGCATGGCCAATAGTCAGCTGGGCTTTCATATCACCGGCATCCAGATTGTCGAGCAGAATAGGCACTACAAATTCCCCAAAATCAGCCACCAGGCCCACAGCTTCATCCAGTACGTAGGCATGCTCCGGATGGTCCAATAAGTCGATATAAAATAAGGCTGATACCATATCAAATAAGGATTTGGCATCCTCTTCAGAAATATTGGATAGTTCCTCCCGGATCATTACCAAACCCTGGTGAATTTCTTTTGAATCAAAACTATTCAATAAACCTCTAATCTCTTTGTATTTATCGGCCGGCATAACTCCCTCCCTGCTGCATTGTTGTTATAAGTATCAAAATATCCAGTTTGCCAAACGTTGTTCTGTGTGGATATTTATAACATAAGTAGTGCTCCCGAGTTGCTCTGACCTTCAATACCGGTATCAAATACAGGATAAAACGTTATCAAAATAACCAGAATTTATGGGCAAACCCATAACAAAACTGATAATAAATATAGGCAATTCCCTCTTGTAGATGGATTATAACTACATTATAGTTAATATCGTTATTTTAGTTTACTAAGTAAATATTTCATGTCGGCAGAAATCAGGAATCGCAGATTCTTAAGCCCGAAATCCCAGGAGGAAATTATGAAATCAACCTATAAACTCCAACGTACTATTTTTATTGTTGTCACCACCCTGGTTCTGATCTCTTGTTCTCTGTTTGGCGGAGACCCGGATCCAACTTCCGAGCCAGCAAGTGTTCCTGACGTAGAAAGTGAAACAGAAGTTGAGATCTCTACTTCAACGCTGGTCACATCACTGGCTGGAGTAAAAAGCGCTGTCATTCAAATCGAAGCCCAGGGCACATTCGTTGACCCTGAATTTGGAGAATACAGCGGTGCTGGTTTGGGTTCTGGTTTTATCATTGACCCTTCTGGCCTGGCTCTGACCAACAACCACGTGGTCACCGGTGCCGCCCTGATAGAAGTATGGGTTGGCGGGGATACTTCCCGGTCCTACAATGCCCAGATCATCGCCGTATCCGAATGTTCTGACCTGGCGTTAATTGACATTGATGGTGACAATTTCCCCTATCTGGAATGGTATCCCGGGGATATTACCGTTGGTTTGGAAGTTTATGCTGCAGGATTCCCCCTGGGGGATCCCGAATTCACCCTCACCAGAGGTATTGTCTCCAAAGAAAAAGCTGGCGGTGAATCCAGTTGGGCTTCAGTGAATCAGGTCATCGAACATGACGCCACCATTAACCCTGGCAATTCGGGTGGACCGCTGGTGAGTGAAGACGGACAGGTGGTGGGAGTGAATTATGCTTCTTACGCCGCTGCCGGACAATTCTTTGCAATTGGCCGAGACACCACTTTGTCTGTTATCAATCAATTAAAAGCCGGTAACGATGTTGATTCTCTGGGTATTAATGGTGTAGCGATAATAACAGATGACAGCAATTTGTCCGGTATCTGGGTCTCTTCAGTAAAATCCGGTTCAGCCGCTGATGGAGCTGGAATAGAGCCCGGTGACTTTATCACTTCCCTGGAAGGGCTGCCCCTGGCAACTGACGGCAGCATGGCTGCCTACTGCGACATCATCCGCACCCATGGTGACGAAAACACCCTCGGTATGGAAGTGATTCGTTTCCAGACTAATGAAACCCTGGAAGGCCAGTTTAACGGTCGGATGCTTTCAGTTACTGGATCCCTGGATGATTCCGGTTACGATGATACAACTATTGATAGTTCATCACAGGGTGATACCGGAGGATACGGCTCGGAATACATATTAGAAATCTTTGATGATGGTTACATGGCAGTGACCGATGAATATGGCGCTCTTTACGTTGAGGTTCCCGACACCTGGAACCAGCTCGATGGAACTCTCTGGACAGAATATTGGGGTGATTTATATTTCGAAGCTGCTGATATCACTGCTGCACCTGATCTAGATGAATTCTTTTCTTTTGTTGATTCCAGCGGTGTGCAATTTTCCGCCTCGGAAGATTGGGCCGAAATTGGCGGCTATATCCAGCTCCTGGATGGTACTACTGATTGGTTCGAAGATGTCTGTGATTATCAATGGCGAGAATCCTACGAAGATCCCGTCTACGAAGGCGCTTACGATTACTGGGATTGTGGAAATGATACTGGAATCGTAGTAATTGGCGCGAGACCTATCTCAGATCCTACAGCCTACCTGGTCTTGGTGCAAGTACAGGTTGTAACAGATTTTGACTTTGATGCCTTAGAACGAATCATGGATACATTTGATGTCGCCAAATCCAGCTTACCATAAACCTTAAAATCAAACCCCGGAAATAAAAAGGCTGCGCTTAAACCCGCAGCCTTTTTTATTTTAATCATCATTCTCCGTTATTTCTAAGGGTATTTTCTACTGATTATCCCACTATGGCATCCCTGATGCGGCGCACAGCCCGATTGGTTGCCCGCCTATAAACCCGTCCTGGGGGGACCAGGGCACATAAACAAATCCAATCTTTTCCAGTGGGAATTGTCCTGCAGACCAGATGCATTCTTTCTTTGGTCCGGATAGTAACTTCATCTACAGGAGCCAGCTCAAGATAGTCCTGGGTTTCTACGCTCACCTGCTGGAGCATGGCGATCATCGCGCTGGCCAATTCATGATCCGGGCGCATCGGTGCTGAAGCAATTGGCAAACCTTCAGAAGTTGCCAAAACTGACCTGGTAAAACCGCCCTCAAGATTCATTTCTTGCAGAATATCGACAAATGACGCCGATGCGTTTCTCTCTGAAGAGAGCTGATTTTCATTCACGCTTTTTCTCCTAGGCAGGGGTGGGATTGATTTTGCCCCTGGCCTTGGTGACAACTTGATTGATGATAGATTTTAAACCATCCAGAACACCCATGCCATCAATAGCAACACTTTCAAAGGTTGGGATCCCATTCAAACCCAGGTTATCTTTAAGAGTCGGTATAGGCATTATTTCAGGCAGATCCCGTTTGTTACACTGCAGGACCATCGGGACATTCCGAGGGATATATCCCAGATCCTCAAGATCGTTGAAGAGGTCTTTAATTGCATCTACGTTTTCACCCAAACGTTTTATTTGCGAATCTGCTACAAATACTATCCCATCCACGCTTTTCAGAACCAGCTTGCGGGTTCCCCGGTAATAAACCTGACCGGGAACGGTATAAATGTTAAATCGGGGTTTTAGTCCGCTGATTTCTCCCATTTCAAACTGCATATAATCAAAATACAGTGTCCGGTCTTCCCTTGTTTTCAGGGAAATTAATTCCCCCCGGCGTTCTGGTTTTGTCCGGGAATGGATATATTGGAGGGAGGAAGTTTTCCCACTCAAAGATGGTCCATAATAAACAATTTTAAGATTGATTTCTCGTAATTTCCAATTAATAAACATGATTCAGGTAATCCCTCACCCCTTACTGGAAAGTATCCTCAAATTCCTGGGTAATTCCCTGGTTAAAATCATCCGCGTTAAATCCTTCGGGCGGACCCACAACTTGTTCAAACTCCTCGGTGATTGGCAGCAATTGTTCAACTGCCCTTTTAGCAAACAGCCTTACCAGGCCAATAGGGGTTTCCGCCCTGAAAATAACAATCAGGATGAAGCTGCCAGCAATGTTATGCAGGTAAATGCTTTTAGTTTCACCCTCGTGGAAAAAAGATCCATGGGGATCACTCTCGCCAATTCTTTTGGATAGCTCCGACATTGCTGCCACATCTCCTGCAGCTAGGGCAGCCACAACAGCCGGTGTTCCTTCATCCATAATGCCTTGGATTGAGACCACCTGGCCGCTGATATCTGCCAGCACAATGCTGTCAGTATGGGCTTTTTCAGCTAAATGAGCCAGGATATATTCAATCTTGTCCAGAAGCTCTTCAGGCACATGCAGTTCTTGATTCATCATGTTGTTCCTCTATCCGTTATCCCCTGCTAATTCATATTCACTTTGATTTACAAATCGATTTCCAAGTCAAAAAAGCAGGAAACTCCATCGATACATCTACCCATTATTTCAACGTCTTAGTCTTTCAATTGCAGCTCTAAGACTGGTCCGCATCCGATCGATAGCGCGGGCTAAATCACCAATCTCACCGCCCTGCTCAACATCAATCACAACATCCATATCTCCCCGGCTGATCGAGTCCGCAGCATTCACAATTTTCTGCATTGAGTCAATAATTCTCCGGCTGACAACAATTGCCGCTATTACCTGGACTATCACAAATAATCCCACAATGACACTCAACCCTACTGCGCCCTTGGAAAATATTGACAGGTTAATAGCGCGGGTTTTTTCCTGCTCAACTGTGGCAGACAGATGTTCCATAGCTGGCCTGGTAAGATTAGATATTTTGGGTTCCAGGTTTTGCAGGTAGTAATTAATGGCGCCGCCTAATAAACTCGCAGCTTTGTTATCTCCCGGATCGGTTTGATATTCTGAAATAATCTCATCCAGCTTACCTTTATAGGTCTCCCGGGCGTCTTCGATATCGGCGATGTCTTGAGGTTGTTCAGTTCCCAGGTTTTGAACGATCACTTCCCAATTCTGGTCATAATCTGTTTGGGCATTTTCAATCCGGGTAATCAATTCATCATTTCCAGTTAAAGGATACTGGCCAATTGAGATACGTTCTTCTTCCAGGGCGGCTTTTATATTATCCGCCGCCTGAACAACTTCCTGCAGGCTGGTCAATTCGAGGGTTAGAGTCAGAGACTGATTCAGATTTGTCGCTGCAAAATATGCTGTGAAAACCAGCAATAAAACCAGAAAACCCTGGGCGACAACAAATTTTCTTATATTTGTAAGTTCCATAGGATTGCCTCCTGCATGGAGACCCGGGGGTTCTTTCCCGGGTTAAGCCACATAAATACCATTTATTTTCTTAATACTATTACCATCTTTTTTTGGAAATCCGCTCTTTTGGCACTATCAATGATTTCCAGGCTTACTCGTTCAACAAGCTCAGAAGCCCTAGCTTGAGGAAACGCTGCTTGATCTTCTCCCAGGAGACTGATCTCTTCCTCAATAATTATCGGTCCAATAGGACCCATAACATCTGTAAAATGGTCAGCTAGCTGTATGAAAAATTCCTCATCAACAATTTCCCGGACCACTGACCTGGCATCACTAACTTCATAAAGCAACCCAGCAGTTGTTAGGCTATAAACAATCTTTGCTACTTCAAACTCATGCAGATCCAGGATATCCCCAATTTCGACTACTGAACGTTCCCCGTTCACCTGGGCCAGAACCTGCCACTCTATTGGTTTTAGACTCACTGTATTTGTTGACCCTGAGGGTGAGATACTAAAAACTGCATCCGTTGAAGAAAGCACATCCTTAATATCCTTCCATTGTTCTGCCTGGCGGGCAGCTTCAAGCATTATTTGCTCTGTGGTGGTATCTATTGAACGCTCCGGCACATCAACATCAGGCGTAAAACTGAAATCGCCTTCCAGCCAACCCATCAGGGTATAAACACCTTTTTCTCCAATTTGTGTTCCTGTTACCGCATGAACAATACTGCCCCACTCGAGGTATATTTCTCCTGATTTTCCCCCCTGGCGTATATCCAGGCGACCAGAGCGGTTCCCGAGGCTGAGCATCCTGAGAATGTCCAGCAAGGAAAGTTGAGCAAGATTACCTCTTAAAACTTCTACCATAATAAATCTCCTAAATCAAAATATTGGCCATTTCAGGCCGAATCCTTGTTATAAACGTTCCACAAACCTTTTTTTGAGTTGTTTTTTGATTTTGGGATTTGTTTTCCAGTTGGTTACAACCACATTTGCTGTCATGCGCAGCAGCGAAATATCCACACTTGGGGTGCAGATCACCACCAGTATAACCTGTTCAAGATCAAGGACAAACAACTTCCTTTGTGCATAATGGAGCACCACTTCACTGACTCCCGGAAGAGATTTTTCCGCTGAGGTCAGCAAATCAACTACATGGTTGGTTATATTTCCCAATGTTACAGTCAGCCCAGGTGGAGACACGTTTAAAATGATCTCTCCCTGATTATTGATGATCAGGCTTCCCCAAATTCCGACTAATTCGTTGATTTCCTGTAATCCTGTCTTCATAATGAATTTTTCTTAATTGAATAATTCCGGAAGAATCCCGTTGAGGTTAAACCTGTCGATATTGTCTTTATAATCGACTTTGACTGATTCTAATGAACTGTTGATTAGGCCGAAGAGATCCTTGCCGTCAATGGCTGCTCTCTCCGCCAGGGTTTCCACGGTAACCCAGACACATTTTCCAATTGCCCGGCTGAAGTTTTTGGTCACTTCACCAGTATATGTGATCTCACCTTTACTGTACTGGAATTTAGCTGCAAATGGATCCAGAAAGGGATACTCATCTGCATTGGCAATCAAAGTATCCTTGAACGTATTAATAAATCCATTCAGTTCAAATTGATTGTCTACTGCCGATTCCACGGCACTTATCACAGCTCCCCAAACTTCCAATAGCTGAGGAAGGTCAAAACTTACCTTGATCATCTCACTTTCGGACAAAGCTTCCTCAACTGCAGCTTTATAAACGCTAAAAGTGGCAGGTGTTGTAGAAGTCAATTCAAGAATGCGATTGAGCACTGCTGGACCAGAGATTTCTTCTCCACGAGCAGTGATAAGAGAATCGATTACCTTTCCATCCAATAGGAAGATATAGCCTGACTGCTGATTAACCTCAAATAACACTTCAATATATCCTGTATGGTCTTCTGTTTGAATCTTAGATATTAATGCATCCAGGCTGGTAAAATCTGTGCTGAGATCTTTGTAAATCACTTTGCTATTTGCAACACTAGCCAACATGGTGATCATATCCCCTTTTTGAGGATAAACACTTACCGCCCCATCCTTTTCCTTGGCCTTTCCAGTCACCTTTTTAACTGCACCCTGACCGGTGGTCACCTTTCCGTCGATCTCTTCGACAGCGTTGATGATATTGCCCGTATCTAGAAGCAGAATTCCTTCATATTCCCAATAACTGATCTGCACCACACCAGTGAAGCTGTTGTCTTTCAGATCCAACAGTAATTCGCCAAAATCAGTGAACGAGGTATTCAGATTTTGATAAATCGCATCTTTTTTTGGAAATATCATGGTTCCCGTCCTCGATCAGGATGATTGATAACGCTTCTGAATGGTCTGAATTGATTCAAAAATAGTATCCGCAGATGACCTTTTAGTTAATGTTAGATATAACAAACGACCATCGTGCTGTTGAACATAATACCGGTTTTGTGATCCAGACAAAACTGCTCGCTCAAATTCTCCACCATCCAAAAATCCACCAATAAGCTCTGCCTTTTTATAAACCATTCCTCCCAGCTCAAGGCCGCCGTCAGGATCGTCGCATTTATCCTGGGCAATTAGATTGCCGTCCGGAGTACAGATCAAAACGCCTTCAACTTCCCTGATATTGCTTAGCGCTTTTGCTATCCTTTCCTGTAGTTGATTAGGGCGATCTTCTGTTGCGGGTTCTTTTTTTTCTTCATCCCAATCTGGGCTCCAGCCGGCAGTCATTTCATCAATCCGCCTCATTCCCTCCAACAGCAATCCAGACCAGGGTTTGTTAATGGTCCTCTGGCGGGGTTCAGTCCCCATTTTCAATTGAAAAGAACCCTTCTCCCAACCAAGTAAAGAATATATAGCCTCATCACCAGTTAACCCGGCGCTTTCAGCATGGATCATCTCACCGTCTTTGAAGAAGATCATGCCATCCTGTCCCAGGTGATTCAGGGTTAATTGGGCTTGATTGCGTTCATCACAATTGATCTGAATAATGCTTGCCAGACTCATCATCTGGAGATTTCCCTCAAGAGCGCGGTCTTCTCTGGCCAGCAGCTCCCTGATCTTGGAAATCAAGGATTCTGGCTCGAGTGGTTTCTCGAGAACATCCAGGGCGCCAAGACGGAACGCCCGGGCGATGATCTCTTTATTTGTAGATTCTGCAGTGATAATTATTTTTGCAGTGGGATCATAGGCAAGAAGTTCTTCTAAAAGCTGCATGCCATCCATTTCTGAAAGAGCCAGGTCGGCCACAACCAGATCCGGTGGATCTTTTTTATACAGCTCAAGTGCGTTTGCTCCAGATGATGTACCGGAAGATATAAAGCCGTTAGCTTTCAACGTGCCGGAAAGGTATTGAATAATGTCCGGATCACCATCTGCGATCAAAATCGAATACTGAACCACCTTAAAAGTCTCCTTAACAACTTATCTTTAACTGAGATAATAGAACAACTGACGAGATATTTCTTCTCTCATCACGAGCCGTTTTATTATTTGACTTGAACAATTTTACTTACTTAAGTGCTTGTTTGTTTATTCTAACATGTTCCCCATAAATCCCCTCCGGCAGAAGAGTGATCCTGACGTTCCAGATGAGGACAATTGTTGTTCTATAATTTCTCCTCGTCATTCAGAACTTTATGGTTCATTCATTATACTCTTCGCTTTTTTCCTGGAGGCGCATTCTAAGTCCTCCTAACAGAAACATTAGGCGTTTAAGCTGTGTTAATTCAGGTAGTTAACAACTTTGTAACGGGATTTGTAATCAGCAAATAAATTGATTGAAGTGTACACAATGAAGTTAGGACCACAATAAATTGGCGGCGGACAAATCCGGTTCTGGCGGGGGTTAACAATATGCTTTTCTGGGAAGGGTTGATCTGATAACAAACGAGATGGACTGATTAGATTCAGTCCATCTCATTTCAGGTAGAAGAAAAGATTGAGTAGTTTTCTTTTCTGGTCTCAATCATAGCTGAATATGCCTCATTTCTGTAGCCCCCACCGGATGATTTTTGCCCCATACTTGAGAAGGGGGCAAGACAACACCAGCTGAGATTGCCCTGTAAGGTTTGTTGAGCTATGATTATGTCACGCGATTAACAAATCTTGCGCTCAACAGGTGCATGGCGTATAGTATAGCTATGGTTAAATTCTGGACAAAATTTTTTGATCAATTCAGCCGGCTCCGATGGAAGCTCACTCTAAGTTACTTCGCCGTGACCGTCTTTGCCTTGCTGATGGCTGAGTTAATCGGAATTTTAGGTCTATCGATCTGGGTTGTAACTGAAGCCCGAGTTTCCAAGGAAGAGATCATCCAGGAAATATCCACCACGGAAGTGATTAACTTTGATGATCGGCGCCTGGCAGAAAAACTGGATATTGCCCACCTGGATATTACCCTTGGTGAATATGTATCTGTCGGAAGCCGCTTTTTATCAACCGTCCCTCCCGATAATCTCGGTTTGGCCCAATTTCTGGGCACCTTCTCTGACACTGTTGTGAATATCAAACCCATTGAAATCGGTGGTTTTTTGATCAATGCCAGCAACACCAACATTCTCTCCATTATATATCTTGATAATGATGGCCGGTTTATCAGTTCAATTCCCCATGGTCTGGTGAACACTGCTTCGGGGAAATTATTTGATCCTGACCTTATCCCCGGTTTGGCCGAACCCATGCAATCGGTCATGGACGGCTCCAAAGATTATGAGCAATTAATTCAGCGCATCGGAGACAATGTCATTGTTGGCGCGGTTCCCATCCCCGACGAAAACTATCCCTTTAAAACCGTAGGTATCCTAGCCTTTGAACACAAATCCACCATTACTGAAATTCTACAGTGGGATAAGATCTCCCGGCAGATTGGATTCAGTTTAATAATCATCACCGGAATGGCAGGTTTCTTTGGTATCGTTTTTGGCTTCCTGACTGCAAAAATGCTGACCTCCCGACTGGACAGGGTAACCACCTCTGCCAGAGCCTGGAGCCAGGGTAACTTCACCGTCCTGGTGGATGACAATAACAAGGATGAGCTGAGTCAATTGGGACACACCCTCAATAATATGGCTGTCCAGATGGACAACCTGCTTGACGAGCGCCAGGAAATCACCATCATGGAAGAACGAAACCGGCTTGCCAGGGAGCTGCATGACAGCGTCAAACAGCAGGCCTTTGCTGCCTCGGCCCAATTAGCAGCAGCCCACTCGCTTATCTATCAAAATCCTGATGAAGCGGCGGACAACCTGGTAGAGGCTGAAAAGCTGGTAGATGATGTTCGCCGGGAATTAACTAATCTGATCCACGAGCTTAGACCAGCAACCCTTAAGGGAGAAGGCCTGGTTAAAGCTGTCCGGCTGCTGGCATCGGAAACAGAAAACTTACTGAGTATCCCCATCCTGGTACGCGTGCAGGGCGAACGCACCATATCCCTGGACATTGAACAGACCCTTTACCGAATCCTGCAGGGTGCCCTTTCCAATGTGGCCAGGCATAGTTTTTCTAATAGAATAGATATCAACCTGACCTACAGTCCCGGTGAAATTCTGGTATCAATTGAAGATGATGGTATTGGATTTACACCCACTGAACAATCTTACGGAATCGGTCTTAATTCAATCCAGGAACGGGCGGACTTGATAGATGGTTCCCTGGAAATTGTCAGCCAACCTGGGGCTGGAACTAAATTAATAATTCGCGCACCGATTAATTCTCTTACCTGAGCGGAGGCATTGATATGTCCATTCCAATCACAGTTTTGCTGGTAGACGATCACGAAGTAGTCCGGAGCGGGGTCAGCGCGTTCCTGGAATCGCAGCCCGACTTTGAAGTAGTCGGAGAAGCTAAATCCGGAGTTGAAGCTGTTGAACTGGCCCGCAAACATGTACCAGATGTGGTTTTAATGGACCTGGTGATGGCTAAAATGGATGGTGTCGAAGCCACACGCCAGGTAAAGAATGTCAGCCCCAGAACCAAGATCGTGGTCCTGACCTCCTACCATCAGGATGAGTACATCTTCCCAGCCTTGCAGGCCGGAGCAATTTCATATATTCTCAAGGATGTTAAAATGAACGAACTCGCCGACGCCATACGCCGGGCATCCCAAGGGGAAGCTACTCTTCATCCCCGGGTCGCCTCCCGGGTAATTCAAGAACTTCATGGTGCTAACCGTGAAGAACTTAATCCTTATACGGAGCTCACTGACCGGGAAATGGAAGTCCTTAAGCTGATAGCCAAGGGTTTGTCCAATAGTGTGATTGCTGAGGAGCTGGTTATCAGCGTCAACACAGTGAAAGGCCATGTCAGCAACATCCTCAGCAAATTGCATCTGGCTGACCGCACCCAGGCGGCTGTTTTCGCCTGGCAGCAAGGTATAGTTCGTAGATAAGATAGAAAATAATTATTATTATAAGGAAACGGCTTCCTGGGTGGTATACACCCTGTAAACCGGACAAATAAACAGAACCCTCTCTGAGTATATTATACAAACTGACGTCTGAATTCTAAAGGCGTCGGTTTTGTTTTTGAAATAACTAATCTAAAACCGCTCAAGGGAGAGAGCCAGCTCTCCCGGGTTTGATATTCGCAGGAGCAGGCGCTCCTGCTAGAGCGTAAGGGTCCCACCCGGGTTCATCCTATCTACTCATTGTGTCAGTCCCAGGGCGCATTTAGAAAACTGTACTCACCCGAAGACGGGTGAGAGAGCATCTTAAACGAAAACACCTCCATATTTATCACAAGGAGATGTCTTTAATTTTGTGTCCGGTTCTTGGGGGTCAGTTCATGGAGGAAGCCGTTTCCTCCATGTTGATCTCAATAGGGGTTAGTTATCAGAACCATTCATTTGCAGTTGAAGGACGAAAGTTCCATAGGGCGGAATAAGGGGAACAGGAATGTATTGGGGAAAACCTCCCCTGGAATTGGTTAACCAGGGGAGGTAAATAGTAAGTAGTGAGTAATGGGAAAAAAGTTATCAGTGGATTTTGAAAATTATCAATGACTGTCCATGTCCCAATCTGATTACTAACTTCAGCGAACTTTCATGTTCCCTCTATCCATAAACAAGTTCTCCATTACCACGATTATTCCTTCAATAAAAAAATGTACGAAGTATAAGATCAATCGGTTTCGCGCAAAGATAAGGTTGCCAGGCTCACTACTATCAGGCCATAAGCCAGGAGGCTTAATAATTGAGCCCAATCATCGTACAACGCTCCTCCTGCGATCAGGTTTTGCAAAACCTCATTGACATAAAATAACGGTGTCAAATAGCTGAGCACCCCTACCCATTCCGGTAGTTTATCAATCGGCAATATTATGCCTGAAAGAATGACTGAGAGCAGAACCAGGGGTATAAAGGGAAATACTTGCCCCTCGTTGCGCGCAAAATTTGAAACAAGCATTCCTATTGCCATGCTGAAGATTGCCAATATCCACATGACCAGAAAGATTGAACCTAATTGACCGGCATCATAACCAAGCTCAAAGATCCAGTTCAGTTCGAATAGTACAAATAAGCTTTGTGCAGTAGCTAAAACCGTGTAAGCCAGAAGATATCCTATAACAATCTCAATTGGGGAGTAACCACTGACAAACATTCTCGCCAGCGTGCCGGCGGTCCGTTCTCTTACCAATACAATGGCAGTTAAAATAAAAGTTATGAAATGCACAATAAAAGCCGCGTAGGGCACAACATATACACTGATATTAAAAAAGGGAGATGCTAACACATCGAAAACCAATTTAATGAAATAGATGATGATTAAAGGAAATAAGAGCGAAATAGCAACAAATCTGTGGTCTCGCCTCAGTTGATTCAACACACGACCAGCTATTACACTAATACGTTTAAGGGTACTAGTCATCTTTTGCCTCATTTAGATCCTGCGCTTCATGATCGTTGATCATACCCAGCACTATGGTTTCGAGCGTGTCTTCTTCAATCTCGATCCGATTGATGGTCGTATCAAGCCCAAACAAATGCAATTCCTTAGGTAAATGCTCAGGATAATTAATGATCTCTTGTTCATTCAGGTTATCCCCGTGCCAGATTTTGATCCTGGCCCGGTTGTTCCAAAGCAATTGGTGAGGTGTTTCATCTGCCAGTAAAGCTCCCTTATGCAAGATGGCAAGTCTGTCGCAGTACATGGCTTCGTTCATCTGGTGTGTGCTTACTATAATTGTGACGCCATTCGAACTCAGTTCCCGGAAATGTTCCCAGAAGGATTCACGTAGTTTCGGGTCAATTCCTGAAGTAGGTTCATCTAAGAGCAGCATTTTGGGTTGGTGTACCAAAGCACAGGCCAATGATACACGCTGTTTCATTCCCCCCGAAAACTTATAGACCGAGTCGCGCGCTCTTTCAGTCAAGCCCACAAATTCAATGATCTCTTCTGTACGTTGAGAGATATTTTCTATTCGGTGGGCTTTACCAAAGAAACGGATGTTCTCAATCGGGGACAGATCTTCATATAAGGCCGGAGACTGAGGCATATAACCAATCAATTTCCGGATGGCGCGTTTCTGTTTTACGGGATCGAATCCTAATACAGATAAACGTCCGGAAGATGGTTTGGTAGCGCCTATTAACAAACGAATAAGGGTAGTTTTCCCGGCACCGTTGGATCCTAATAGCCCAAATATTTGTCCGCTTTCTATATTCAGGTTTACATTCTTCAGTGCCTCGACTTGCCCAAATTTCTTATCCAGATCCTGGGTTTGAATGGATATCGTTTGCTTCATAGCCTTTTACACCGTTACCTTCAATACTATATTGATTTGATCTTTGCTGGTACTCAAGCAAAGGATGATTGAACCAAAAGATTCATTGTGGACTTAGATTAAGTTTACTACTAAAAAGGGCTTGAATTATACAAGATAACATTCAGAGGGTTGATATGGAGATCACTGTGGCAGGTGGGCTGCCAGGGTACAGTAAATTGTAAGTTGTAAGGCTTAAGGCGTTTTATATCTGGTGAATCATTAGAATGATCCAAGATAACTATAGCTTTCTGTCCCCAATTCAACTTACGGACTACAGAACAAACTACTCTGTCTGGCCATACCACAGAGTGCTGGGCAAACTGGATAGGACGGCGCCTTATATGATTGCCAGCCAGTTAAGAGATGTAAAAGATACCATTAATGCCTCCAGATATGCCAAAGTTTTTATAAGGGGATACGATCGGAAATATACAGCAACAATTAAGATTGGTCAGCACAATTATTACAGATAGAAAACAATTTGTTAATGGGGAGAGATCTTAATCAGGTTTTAATGCGGGATTTTTGAATATATATCCTTTTGAGTCTTGGTAAACAAGATCCCAGAGGGTGATGTTGGACCATAATTCCTCAGGGGATTCATGAACAATAACTACATAGTCGGCATCTTTTGATCTGGTAATCGAGTTTGTAAATTCCTTATCATAAGCAAAAAAATTGTGAACGCCCTCTATCCATACCACGGAGTTGTGTATATGCTCATCAATATAATCGGAAACGCTAGCATATTCCGAATTATAGTCAGTATATGGTCGCTCGAGCAAATTCGCATATTCTGGCATTAACCGTAAGATATCGATCTGCAGAACAAAAAAACCACTCATGGTTACCACTATGAGGCTTGAAATAATCCAAGTTACCATCTTGGAACGAGTAATTTGATCAAGAATATATTCACGCGCAGGCTCAAGAATAGCTAATAGATACACAAACTGAAGAAATAACAAAGTCACCCCAAAACGCCAAACGACACCTAGAGGATTATCGGATTTTGATGAAGCTGGTGTCAGCATAAAGCTGATCAGAGAAATAATAAAAAGTAAGGCGTCCCATTTACTTATCCGGCTGTTCTTCACAAAGCTGACAATAATAATAATTAGACCCAGAACAAGACTGAATTTAAATGAATTTGGGATATGCTGAAAAAAGTCGGGGTTATTAAGATTTGACCAGATCGTTAGGCTAACAATATTATGAGTAAGAAACAGTCGTTTTATCCCGATTAGATTACGGATGATCCAACCACCACCAAGGGAAGCGAAAATCAAACTTATCGCAATTATCGATTTTCGGGTATTTTTAATATTTGTGAAAAACAAAGCATAGATCCAGAGAAATACCAAAATCAGCACAGAATTAGGTTTTATGCTGATCGCCAGCCCAGACGCAAGCCCTAAACCAATCCAGTTTGTGCTTTTATTTTCATCTTTATGGAAAGGCACAAAAACCATTGCCGAGATTGTGGCAGCTGCAAGAAATAAATCGTTTTTTCCTATCGTATAAGGAAGGTGGTGCAGAAAGTACCACGGATTAGGTAGATTCACAAAACCCGAAAGGATCAGGAAAACGATTCCTAACAAGATGATGCCTGAGGGCAGCCTGGAATATTTTAGAGTTAAAAACCAGCTTCCAAGGATGATTGTAATGGCGATAAATAGATGGGCGAATGAAAAGGCTGACAACTGCTTAGTAAATAAAAGAGTAAAACTCAACAATGACTCATAACCAAATGGATAATCAGCATAGGGTATTGTAAAATCCCATGCTGATCCTGTCAACAACATTTCTATTGCTTTAGGAAAATGATATAAACCAGCGTCTCCGTTTAGAGTTTTTCCAATGGCACTCATTGGCCAATTCATGATTGGAATTAGAATTAATAAGGACAAGATTCCAGCAGAGATATAACCAATTAAGGATAGGAGATTTAGGTTTTCATTATTATCTGAATTGATCTTTCCCGGGTGTAGATCGGGAAACATCCAGCCAGATTTATTCCATGTGTAGATCAGTAGAATTGAAATCGATATGCATAAAAAGATTGCCAACCAGAATCTGAAAATACCCAGGACCCCTAATAATGTACTGCTAATGACAATACTATAGAGCAGGATCAATATCCCCAGAAATAGCTTCCAAAGAATGGTGAGTAATCTCTTTTCAAAGAAGAACATTATTTGTCATTATGAGCAGGATTAACAGATCAATACCAGTATACACCAGGTCTATAAAGTACAACACACAACATACCGAGCAAGGTCAATCAAATCATTTTTGTAATAACGAAGGAAACCTGCCCTTTATTATAGAGAGCGGTTAGTTTTGATTATATGCTTTATATAATCTGAGCCTCCGACCTGAAGGATACAGGTTCGGTTCCAGAACGGTATATGTTTTTAGGAAAAGAATAGAGGATAGATAGGCCCGGCAGGAATTTAAGAGCGAGGGTGAATTCCGGTCACCCATCGCTATCCATATGCTCCTGCACACGAATCAGGCGATGGCGGGATATGATCCTTTTCGCCTTGAATCCCGACGCTAAGGGCGGAGGGGCGAACCTGCAGCCTGCGGCTTGGCGGATAACGGCGTAATTCCAACTCGGCTACAAAACGTATAAGTGAAAAGACTAACAAATGAGCTTGCCCACCCTGAGTAGCTCCACAGGTGTGTATCGATGGGTTGAGTGGAGGTTAGGCTGGTTTGATGAAGAATTGCATAAAATCGCTAGATGTAGCTCCCACTGATTCAGAGCTCTCGTTGATTACCTCAGTCTTTCACCACTTATGGTTTATCTATGGCCCAACCGTCACTGTCCCTGAATCCCCTTCACTTGACGTGACTGTGACTGTACATGGACATCCCGTCAATGAGTAATTGAGGTGATAATGATTTCCCGCTTGTACCATAACCCCGCCTGGAGAGGCAGTTAGTGTCACGCCAGAGTCATAAACGCCACCAGAAGTAGCATCCAAGTGCAATATTTGCAGCCCTGAGTCATAGTCTGCTCGGGTAATAGCAACTACAAAGTTGTTACCCCCACCGAGTATATTCAAATCGTCAACGATATTGCTAAAGACATTGCCAATACTAGGACCTAACAGAGATAACACAACTATGACAACGAGAGATACCAGAACAAGAATCAAGGCGTATTCCACCAGCCCTTGCCCACTCTCAGATGATCGTATTACAGAATAGGATCGATCCATAATCTCGCCTTATTTCTTTTGGATATCTATGTAGAACATGGTGCTTTTTGGATATCTTGCCATAACCCTTGTCGAAGTTTCCTCAGACTAACGTTAATAATGCTTCATATGAGACCTAACGTTAAAATCATTAATCAATCTTGGGTTTTGATAATTACATCCATCATAATCTAAATTTGGATCTAGAGATAAATCAATACCTTACAATTGTTTTATTAATGAGTAGGGCTAAATGAAACATAAATTAAGCTCTCCTGGTACAAAGCAGACTTGTTTTTAGGCAATTTAATAGGTCCGGCAGGATTTAAGAGCGAAGGTGATATCCGGTTACCTATCGCTATTCCATATGCTCCTGCACATGGATCAGGCGATGGCGGGATATGAACCCTTTTCGCCTTGAATCCCCAACGTTAAGGGCGGAGGGGCGAACTTGCAGCCTGCGGCTTGGCGAATAACGGCATATATCTTGCTCGGCTATATTTTGAATTATAAATATCCAATTATTGAGTAGGGTTAGTTTGCTCTTTTCAATCAAGAGAAAACTGCCATTTTGAATTCTTCTTTTGGAATTGCACTGACATTTTTCGCAATGGAAACCATTTGCAGATATTTTTCTGACTTATCTGCATCCGGCTTATCAACGTTGTATTTCCAAAAACGCCAGGCCGATGTCAAGATTGCACCCCATTCAATACACAATTGCAAACTATCTTTTTCTATCTCTTCTAGCTGGCTAATTTCTTGGTACCCTTCTACTAAAGCTCTCACTTTTTCAATAACAATATTTGTTTCTTCTGTGCATATTCCTACAACTGCCATCCCCAGTTCATATATTTTATATATCCGGCTCATTTCTGAAAAATCAAGGATGGCTTTGAAATTCCCATCTTCAAATAATACGTTATCGTAAAAAATATCACCATGAACCAACCCAACTGGTAACTGAGATGGTAATTTCTCTATGATATAACGGTATCTTTGCTCCACCCAATTTTTATAATTCGGATCAATTTCTTGCTCCATAAATTTAGGATAGGTTATCTCTACATAAAAATGTTTCTCCGGCAAATAATCAGGTGCCGGTATTTCATGCAATTTCGCTAGAGCTGTCCCCACTTGTTTTGCTTTTTCATCATCTATATCAGTTTCTTCGTACCCGGTTATATATGGCTTCACCAATACAGGTTTTCCTTGATATTTCGTTAACATTTTTCCCTTTGCCGTTTTTTGCAGTCGTGGTGCTGGAAATTCATGTTTCTCCAATAGCAACAACACTTTACTACAACTAACTGCCCAAATGGGTTCGATTTCAAAAACTGTGAGAACAAATTTTCCATGATTTGTATTCAGTAAATAATTTGAATTTCCTGCACCCTGTTCTATTGGCTCATAACTGGTTACTGAAAGTTCATATCTCCCCATTATCTCTTGTATTTCATTTTCTGATAGTTTTGTATATATTGCCATAAATTTATTTTGTAATCTGAAAACTTCAGATATTCCTTTGACATTTATTTGTTAACTAACGTTAAATATCTATCAAACGCCGGATAATGGATAAGTAATTATCCTCCATTGTTTCTAATAACCACATCTATAATTTTCCAAAATTTAATCTGGAGATAAATCAATAACCTAAAAATAGAGCAGGGGTTATATAAAAAAAAACAAGCCTTCCCGGGCACGAAATAGGCCTATTTTTGGTGTTATTTGTGGGCCCGGCAGGAATCGACCTGCAGCTTGGCGGATAACGGCTTTATTCCTGCTTGGTATCAAATGTTTATGAAATATTGAGTGATAGTGTCAAACCAACCAATGGCTTAAAAGGACACTGCTATTATATCATTCCATTGAGAGGATGGGATTTTAGAGGGAAAAAAGGTGGGCCCGGCAGGATCTACCTCAATTGAAGATTGAAAATTGAATATTAAATATTCTATCTTCAATCCCGAATTCAATCCGATTGCGCTGATCTTTTGGCATGTTCCGCTTTCCTAAGATTCTGAGTTGAAAAAACATACTCAACCAGGATATTTTTATACTGTTCCATGAGTTTGTTTAATGCCTTATGATGCTCCATTCCCCTGGATGGAAGATCGTTTGCATACTGAGGAATACCACCAGGTGTCATTCTCCAGGTAAAGTCTTTGCCAACCTCTACGAACCCATAGTTCATCAACATGGAGCCCACTAAACCAATCAATTCTCTGATCGCATCATCCATGGATTTGTTTGATCTCTTTTCAAATTGATAAGAATACGTCATATCGGACAACGCATGATCAGGGATTTCAACCCGGTGAAGCCAGATCTGGCTGTCATCAAGCCGTTTATTAGTTTGTTCTGGCAATGAATCGAGAATTCCTGTAAATTCCCCTTTCATATCATCTAACTTTTCGGCCCCAAGGCTTATGGTTACGTCTGGTTTATATTTAAAATAGCTCTTCATGAGATTGATTGACAAATCCCGGACGTATGCAGCCGTTATTCTTTTAAACTCAGGAATGAGTTTTTCGCCCTGCTCTTTAATTGAAGCAAGGACATGTCGTTCCTGGGAGATGTTTCGGTCATAATCTGTGCTACTCATTTTTCCTCAGAGACGTTTCGCTACCCTGAAATCAAATTTGATAATTAAATATAACCCAATAACCAAGAAAATCATCTAGCTGTGTCATGTGTTCTCCGGTGATGTTCCAAAGAAGGATTTTATATGTTTTAGTTAACTATTCTTATCATAATCTAAAAACAAGCCATCTTAGTAATAATTAATAAAAACGGTATGTTCATTATTATTGTATGTGCCCGAGAGGATACGAACCTATAACCTACGGGATTCAAGCCCATAACCTGTACGGTACCATTTTGCATTAAATTCAGGGGGAAAAAAAGAGAAGAATGTTCTAAAAGGTGGGCCCGGCAGGATTTAAGAGCGAGGGTGAAATCCGTTTACCTATCGCTCAATCCCTCCGTTAAAGACGGAGGGGCGAACTTGCAGCCTGCGGCTTGGCGGATAACGGCTAATAACCTGTACGGCTATATAATTGAATTAAGTTTTATTCTACCAATGGCTCTCGCCAGCAGGAGACTTCAATCTCCAGGGTCATTCTTCTGTGTAAATTCCTTCGATGATATCAAATGATCTCGCCACATTGATGATGTGAGTATAGTGTCCCTCTCCCTCCAAAGGTACCAACCTGCTGTTGGGAATATGAGCTTGCATATACTCGGAAAAAGAATAAGGCACATGTTTGTCTTCAGTTCCATGGACCAGCACAACCGGAAAATCGATCTCAGTTAAGAGAAATCCCCAATCTTTGACGATGGCGACAGTATCATCCGCTGGTCCACCCGCACCCTGCCTGAAGGCTTCTATGATCGACAACATCATGGCTTGAACAAATTCTGGTTCTGATTCAACGATTTCCAGATCAGCGTCACAGAGCAAACTTCCAAAGATTTTTTTATAGCGGTCACTGGTGTTGATATTTTTGAACGTGCCGATCATCAACCCCATTAAGAAAACAAATATCCAGCGGGGAAGGCTTACACTCAATTTTGCTGTGATCCTGTCAAAAGCGCTCAGCTCCCTTGAAGCAGTCGGATCTGTATAGATCGGCGCAGCGCTCCCGAATGCGGCCGCAAAATCCAGGTGATCCTTCAGCCGATAGGCACAGGCAATCACTGGAGGACCTCCTCCGGATGTGCCCATGACACCAAATCGATCCAGGCCCAAATGGGCAGCCAGTTCCAGAACATCATCAGCCAGATTCACGATCTCATAGCCGGGTTTTGGATCTGAAAGACCGTGACCGGGACGGTCGAGGCAGATAATCTGGTAATTCCTCTGGATAGCTGTCTGGTGATGCAAGGAGCCTTCCAGCCTAGAACTGGGCCCTCCGTGGAAGTAGAATACAGGCACCCCGCCATCTGCGCCAAAGATATTAAATGACAGTTTTCGCTGGTCTTTGAGTGTGATCGTTTGTGTTGAACGGTCCAGGTCATGGATTTCAGCAAGAGAAGGAAGATTGGTAGTAGGGGTCATGATCTCTCCTGGGGAGCAGGCAGCAGCAAATTTAATAAGAAAAACTGTTTCTCGATCATCACGATCACTGGATATTATAAAAGAAAATACTTTTTAGTGCGGAGAGTGCGACCAGTGTGGGTGTGATGAGATTCATAGTAGCTTGGTATTGATAAGCTAGCAAACGGAAAGATGTAAAATGTGTCCACAGGGGTCTTTTTTGTCTATTGTGTATAATTTTCTGGAGGATATTTGTTCATTATGTACATAGTTTCCATAAATTACACCCTGTTTGCACCAAAACTGCACCCATAATTTATCAAATCACAGGAACGGCGACTCGAAAATCAATATATTGTTGGGGTTTATGTGAAGTGAAAATCTGGCAAGTATTGATATCTATTCTTATCATAAAACAAAATTGAATCCAGGGAAAAATCAATAAACAAAAATAAATATATTATTTGTATGGCATGAATCAATCAAAAAACAAACCCTCCAAGTACAAAGGATGCTTGTTATTAGGATCTTCTTTATAGGCCCAGCAGGATTCGAACCCATGACCAAATGGTTACAGGTTCAGTTCCAGTACGGTATATCTTATTAGTGAAGAATAAGGGGTGGGAAAGTGGGCCCGGCAGGATTTAAGAGCGAGGGTGAAATCCGTTTACCTATCGCTCAATCCTGAGGTCAAGGACCGAAGGGCGAACCTGCAGCCTGCGGCTTGGCGGATAACGGCTTTATTCCTATTCGGCTATAAATCAATCAATTTAATTAACGAAAAAGCTCACCAGGCCAGAGAGGACCGTGCAGTTTAAGACTCAGATAGAACGGGGATAAAACTGCTGGAAGCTCTTGACAGGGACGATTATTCGATCTAGAAATTCTCTCATCAAGGAGTCATGCAGACAGTTTTCCTTCTCCTGAGGGTTATTCCTATTGTTTTTAAGCTAATTTTGTGTGTAATCATGATACAACCCACGTGACCACACCGGTCATTTTTGTGTTCCATGTTTACAATTTTATTCCCCAGAAACCCCTATTTATTGAGTTTCTACCCTAAGCGGGTCATCTGATTCCCTATTTGACATCAAAACCGTCCTTAGTACCCAATTAGTGAAGTAATATCCACACCCTATAGCAGTAAAGGGTGCTTGACATATTGTAAAGTGTGTGTTACATTGTGTATGGTTATAACAATCTTACCCTGGAGGAACGTGATGAACAATGATTCAGATAAAACAATCTCAAGGCAGGCAAACATTGGCGTCGGGGCTTCGTTTGGAGCTGTAGTTGGAGCAGTGATAGCGGCAGCGATATTCAAATCCCCAATCTATACGATAACGGGCAGCTTAGTGGGGGCATTCATAGGAGGTGTAATTAATTCGAAGAACAAATCAAATTTCTCAGATATGCTTTGGAACGTGTATTCAGGAAAGACCGGCCTCAGGCTATTTATTGCTTCACTTTTTGTTAGCGCAATGATTTTTTGGCCTATTCTTGTGTATCAATTGGATCAATCAGAACCTAACTACATGTTAATTTTCCGCTTGATATTGATCCCTATCTCCGTGATTATGGCCGTCACGGCGATGAAACAAGCCTTTAGTGAACTAGATGACTTGCAGCTCAAAATACTGCGTGAGGCGATTGTAATAGGTTTCACAATTTCCACAAGCATAGTATTAATTTTGGGCATGGTTGATCTATCCTTCCCAATTTCATCGATAGTTTCATTTGAGCTGCCCGTCCCAATTTCATTAAATTGGCTTATTACCTTTTTGATTCTTATGACTTCAATGTTGATTGGCCGTATTGTTGTCGCTTGGAGATACAGGTGAAGAATATACTGAAAGTTCTACGCGCTGAAAGGGATTGGTCTCAAGCTAAATTGGCTGAACAAGTGGGTGTTTCTCGTCAGACAATAATTGCCTTGGAGAAAGACAAATATGACCCAAGTCTCCCATTGGCATTTAAGCTGGCTGATCTGTTCAATCTGCCTATTGAAAAGATATTCATTCATAAGGATTCGGATGCTTCTGCCTCCAGCTGAAAACGGAGTCTCTTCGGAGAAGGGTTTGCGTTTTACAAATAATGGGGGCACGTCAGATATTTAAAATGGAAATCCCTCATTTTTTGAGGGATTTTGTAGAGTGAGTATGGAGGGGCTCGAACTAGTAAACTAAACCAATGGCTTAAAAGGCCACTGCTAGTTGGTCATTCCATCGAGAGAAAGATAAATTAGGGGGAAATAAAGGGGTAAATAGTGTATATAGTGTATATCCTGTATATTGTTTATATACCGTATGCACCCCATATGCACCCGGAATGGATGTATGAAAAGCTTTTTCCCAAGAATAAGGCAGCAATTGACTCTTAATCAAATGGGAAGTTGTCCATTGTGTCCACAGGGGTCTTTTTTGTCCATTGTGTTTACTAACTAGGGGGAAATTTGTCAATAATGTCCATAGTTTCCATTGTTTCCATCCCATTTGCACCCAAATTGCACCCGAAAATCAATCAACTCAATGGATTGGCGACTCGATTCAGCAAAATAAGGTGGTCCGAGATTCCCCAACACTCCAGAGTCGGGAGTGCGGGATGGGGTTTAGATCCTGGATTTATAAATGTACCCCAGACGTGATCTGTTCCGAACGTAACCCGTCCCCATTTTGCCTAGAAAAGGCATCAATGAGGGCGGAAAAATACAAAAAAGGTGGATTCAATTCTTGGTAAATGTTCTCACCTTCACATTTAATAATTCTTTTACTTGGGTTTAACCTGTTCGGGCATGATTTTTATTGGATGGGTTAGAGAATTTTTGCCTGGATTCTAAGTCAAAAAAGATAAAATGGTTCGACAATGCATCAAGATTTATTGAAAGATTGTTATTAGGACCAAAACTTTATCCCCACTTTAGAAATAACACCATTTATTCAATTTGGCATTATGTTGTACCTTAGTTACTTTGTGAAGTGATGGTCTCGTAGATTCTTCGAAGACCCTCATTAACGTATTCATCGGATAGGCCATAGCTGATGCGCAGATAGTGGTCCAATCCGAAATGATCGCCCGGCACGACATAGGTGCTCTGCTCATCGATCAATCGTTTTACCAATTTGCTAGAATTGATCTCGCGATCATAATGCACAAAGGCGATCGCGGCGGCCTGCGGTGGGACGACACTGAGAATATCTGAATGTTGGTTG
>PVMK01119125.1_pt1 | contig 25044 bp, 24 predicted proteins | sample 1853481 | NCBI WGS metagenome assembly PVMK01 (sample SAMN08533507, study PRJNA380276) | Marine sediment metagenome, whole genome shotgun sequencing project.
GTCATAAGCCTGTTTAAGCGCTTCAAAATCTATATCAGCCATTCTGAAACATATGTTGAGCTCGCCGGACCGGGCCGGATCGAGTTCTTTCGGGTGAACTGTTACTGTTTCCCCTTTCATAATTAGATCAAGAGCATCAGCGTTTTCAGGCCTGTAAAGATACAGGTACGATTCATTGTTGACCCGCTGGCATTTGGGCCTCAAGGGAATGCCCAATTAATCAATGATTCGTACCTGTATCTTTACAGGCCTGAAAACACTGATGCTTTTGATCTAATAATGAAAGGGGAAACAGCAACAGTTAACTCGAAAGAACTCGATCCGGCCCGGTCCGGCGAGCACAACATATGTTTCAGGAGGGTTGGAATAGATTTTGAAGCCGTTAAGCAAGCTTACGAAGGGCTTGATCTAGAAAAAATTGCAGACGTAATAAGTTTTATCCAAATCTATGTGGAGGGAGACAACTTCGCTTTAGATGATGACTATTACAAAGGTGGAGTTAAGGGGTAATCATAAATTATTACCGGACCTCATAGGATAGCAGAGAACCCTCATGCTCACATCAACTGTTGACAAACAATCTTCCTCGAAGATAATGACACCTGACGAAGTGGCTGCATTTTGTCAGAAAAGCACCAGTTGGACCTATGACCATTGGGAAGAATTAGAAGCTGAAGTACAGGAAGTAATCATTGACTTGATTGTTTCCGTTATCGAGGACAAAAAACCCAACAAACCAGAGGAACCTGCTGACCTCATCGTTCATGAGGAAGCCAATGCTACACCTATGCCTATAGGTCGCTGGCTCACCATGAAGGAAGCGATGACGTACGCCAAGGTCAAGTCGGTCAATACCATCAAAAAATGGATAGTCGAAGGGTATATTTATGCCCATAAGCGGACAGGTTCTTGGATAATTGACAGGCAATCTATTGATGATTGGTACCTCGCAGACGAATAAGGAGTTTCACCATGAAAGTAAATTATAAAGTATCAATTGGCACACTTTGGAGACACAACAATGGCACCTATTATGCCAGATGGCAAGATAGAGGCAGGAACAGAAGAAAGACTCTCGGCACTAAAGATGAAATAGTCGCAAGGCGAAGATTCAGAAGGTTTCAAAGAGATTTGGTTTCGGGCAAGATTACACCGATAGATGAAACAAAGAAAATCAACCTGTTCGATTTTGTTGATGAAATGCTTGACCATATAGAAAACTCACCAAAAGCGAGTTCAACCTATATTCTTTACAAAGTGGCACTTGATAAGGCAAAAGACTGCTGGGGCGACATCCCACTTAAATACATAGATACCAAGCAAATCGACAATCTTGTTAAAGATATGTTCAGGGCCAATCTGTCACTGCCGACAATAAACAAAAACCTGCGCCATATTAAAGCAAGTTTACGGAAAGCCAAAAGTTGGAAATACATTAAACACCATGTCGAATTTCCACCATTTGATACAGAAGAGGATAAAGTCAGATTTCTGACGAAGGATGCTCTGACATCACTCATGGAAGTAATTGACGATTTAGAGTTCGCAGATTTTTGTATGCTATCTGCCTATACTGGATTGAGGTCGGGGGAATTGTTAAGGCTCTCCCCTATTGATATTGATAACCCTAAAGACTTCTTGCGTATATCGACAAAACAGAAAAATAAAAAAGAAGCGAGAATACCAATCAACAGTCATGCCAGGGCTATTATCAATCGTTGCTTAAAACGACGAAAAGGCGCTCTGACACTTTTCCGCTTCAATACTCTTACCTGGATATCTCAAAAGTTCAAAAAGTACGCACGAGAGGCAGGATTAAAAGAAGCCCGTTTCCATGACTTGAGACATACCTTTGGCAGTCATCTTGTAATGAGCGGGAAACACCTGAAAGTAATTCAGGAGCTTATGAGACACAAAGATATTGCGTCAACAATGGTCTATGCAAAAGTTTCTCCTGATTACCTGAAAGAGGCAAGTGAAGACCTTAATTACGGTCCTATGCCTGTCGGGAAAAAAGCAGTAGAAAAAAAGTAAGGTGCGTTACAAAAGCGTTACAGCAGACCGGAAAGACAACACTGGCTTAGAAGTCAACAGTCTTTTAAGTCCCTTGCGTCTACCAGTTCCGCCACCCAGGCACCGTGAATTTTTCTGCGACTCTATATAATCATTTCTGAAAATGCAAACAAGATTATAATCAATTAATCCTTTTAAAAACTTAACCGATTCCCCCCAATATCGACTGAAAATCAGAGTCGAATACCAGGTAACATATCGTTATCATTAGCTGTATAACCGCACAAAAAACTAATTACACTTGACAAAGCAAATATTTACTTGTATCTGATTAACTATCTTAATTTGTTGATTTCAAAGTAGTTTTTGGATCAGCATTTGTTGGCGGGCACGGCCGTTTTTTTATGTATCAATTTGGAGGGAGTTTGATTATGTCAGATCGTGAAACTGGAACAGTAAAATGGTTTAACAACAGCAAGGGATTTGGTTTTATCGAGCGTGACGAGGGAGATGATGTTTTTGTCCATTATTCTGAAATCCGCGACACTGGAGGATTCCGTACACTTACCGAAGGCCAGAAGGTTGAGTTTTCTGTAAGTAAAGGCGACAAAGGTTTACAAGCAAACGATGTGGCAGGAGTTGAATAGGAAAAACACCTTTATGTTTTAAATTACTGAAAACCCGCCGGATTTACCGGCGGGTTTTTTTTGTTTCAAATTATCACATCTAAAAAAATCATCTCGCAGGTTTCTAAAAAATAAAAAAAAATGTAGCCAGTTCCCCTGGCTGTTTGTATCTTTCTGATGTGCTTACCAAAATGCTAATTAGATATAATTTATTGCCATGAAAAAAATTTTAATCGGCGGACTCATATTAATCATAATCCTTGTTTACGGCACTTCAGGATATATGATCATTGAACACATGAACCTGACTGATGCCATCTATATGACCGTTATCAGTATCACAACCGTCGGTTTCAGCGAGGTTATACCTCTTAGCCCTGTCGGCAAATATTTTACGGTAGTTCTTATCTTCGGCGGGGTTGGTTTTTTTCTTTATATGGTCAGTCTGATTACGGAAGCCATGTTAGCGGGAGGTCTGCATACATTTTTAGGGAGAAGGCTTATGGAAAAAAAGATGGATGTTGTGAAGGACCATTACATCGTGTGTGGTTTTGGGCGGATCGGCAAGGTAATCAGCAAAATCCTGCATGAAAACAAAAGACCCTTTATGGTTATTGAAAACAACCCAGAAGAAATCAAAGCCATACATGAATTGGGGTATCTTGTTCTGCAAGGTGATTCAACCAATGATGATATATTGAACAAGGCCAATATCATGGATGCCAAGGCCTTGATAGCCGTGACAAGTTCAGATGCTGACAACGTCTATATTATCCTTTCCGCCAGAGTACTGAAACCTGAAATCTATATTCTTGCCAGATCAAGCGGCAAAAAAGGTGCTGAGACAAAACTGTTACGAGCCGGCGCCAACAAGGTTTTTTCTCCTTATGAAATCGGTGCCAGGAGAATGGCACAATCCCTGTTAAGGCCTACAGTGATAGATTTTATTGACCTTACAGTACATGGAGGTGAACTTGGTCTCAGGCTTGAAGAACTACAGGTTTCAGACGAAGCCACATTTGCCAACAAAACCCTGATGGATTCCGGTATCCGGTCAGAGCATGACCTGATTGTCGTAGCCATCAAACGGTTGAAAGGGGAAATGCTGTTTAACCCAAATCCTAATACTGAAATCTTACCCGGTGATATCCTGGTTGTTTTGGGAGAGCATTTAAATATCCAGGCCCTGGAGAAAAAACTATAGGGATTCTTTTTCGGGAATTTACTCTGCCAGGCATACCCATCCGAACCATTTTCTCTCTGCTTTAACAGGCAGTTTAATTCGCTGCTCTTCCGTGGTTAAAAAAATAATTACACCGGCAAAGATCAATGGAACATTGGCAGACTCTCCTCCAAGAAAGCATCACACAACCGGCACAACTCCAACCGATTTTCGGCATTACACCGGAGCCGCTGCACAAGGTGACGAAAAAATATCCCATGCGGATAAACCCGTATTATCTGGGCCTAATAAAGCAGCCGGGTGATCCCATTTGGCGCCAGGCGGTACCGGATGTATTGGAGCTTGAAGATACGGTCTGCATGGATGACCCCTTAAACGAAGAAAAGCTCAGCCCCGTACCAAACCTGGTACATAAATATCCGGATCGTGCCCTCTTTCTGGTCAACAACCAATGTGCTGTTTACTGCCGCTTTTGTACCAGAAAACGCAAAATCGGCACCAAAAAAATGCATGTCAGTCTTGAAACGATTGATGCAGGACTTGATTATCTGCGCAAAACGTCTGCCATCAGGGATGTTCTGGTTTCAGGCGGAGACCCGCTGCTTCTTGAGGACAGCAGACTTGATTACATTCTTTCCAGCCTCCGGGCCATCCAACATATTGCCATCATCAGAATAGGCAGCCGCGTACCCTGTACCCTGCCGATGCGGGTGACTGAAAGGCTCGCATCAATGATCAAGCGTTATCATCCAGTATATATCAATACGCATTTCAACCATCCGGCCGAGATCACCCGGGAAGCTTCCGCAGCATGCAATCGGTTAGCTGACGCAGGTATTCCTCTCGGCAGCCAGACCGTCCTGCTGAAAGGCGTCAATGATGACCCGGAAATAATTAAACAGCTGATGTATAAACTCTTGCAGATTCGTGTAAAACCTTACTATCTTTTCCAGACCGATATGACAAAGGGCACGAATCACTTTCGTACTTCAATTGACAGGGGCCTTGAAATCATGAAATCAATGATCGGTCATATATCCGGCATGGCTGTGCCGACCTTTGCCGTGGATGCTCCAGGTGGCGGCGGCAAAATCCCTTTGCAGCCTGATTATGTGCAAAAGATGGGGAAACAGCTGGTCTTTCAGAATTACTGCGGTGTTACCTGCACTTATGAAAATCCAAATGAATAAATTATACTGAGGTAAAATAATATGGAAAAAAAACTGCTTATTGCCGTTGATGCCTCAATATACAGTACCAACACTCTTCATTACCTTGAAAGGCTCTTTGCAAATCTTGATGATATCCGCTTTCACTTAATCAGCATCATAACCTGCAATCCCTCCGAGACTGCGAAGGAATGGTTCGACGAACTCGAATTACTGAATATGCTGAGCAAGGAAGAACAAAAACGTTATGCCTCAGCCAACAGATACCTCAATAAAGCAGTAGCTCGGCTCGGACGCAACGGCATATCCCCTGAATATGTTACAACTGAAGTAAAAGTCTCCACGACAAGTCCTGCCTCAGAGGTGCTGCATGCAGCCAGAAAAGGATTTTTCGATGCACTGATCGTAGGACGCCGCGGTGTTTCCAAACTTGAAGAACTCATCATGGGAAGTGTTTCCTGCACCCTCCTTGAGAAATGTCATGATGTCCCCGTGTGGATTGTAGACGGCCAGGTGGATTCCAGGAAATTTCTGGTCCCGGTGGACGGATCCCATTTCACTCTGCAGGCCCTTGACCATCTCTGCTTCATTCTACAAAACAATCCATACGCTGAGATCACCCTTTTTCATTCCTCTGCCATGTTTGCCCAGAAACAGGAACTTAAAATGGATTTTTGCCCACGCTTCCTGCAGGGTGATTGGTGTGAGGCCCATAAGGACGACAAAGACCTGCATTTTCTTGCACCTCTGCAAATGCTCACCAACAGTGGATTTCCTTCTGATCGTATCCACTGCCTTGAAACGAAGAAAGGCATGTATCCCAGCCGCCAGATCGTACGCCAAGCATTAATAGATGATTACGGCACCGTTGTTATGGGACGCCGAAGCAAAGAAATAAAAAAAGGTGTTTTCGGCAGTGTGACTGAAAAAGTATTGGCCATGGGTGTAGATACTTCTATTTGGGTAGTCGGTTGATTGGTGCCGAAGAAATGCTTACCTTAAGGGGACAAGTTTAAGGGGACAGATTTGAAATTTTTCCCCAGGTGCACCGGCATCTGTCTCCAGGTACACCAAGTACGCACCCTTTCAGGGCACTCTTTTTAGTACCCCCCTGAGGGTATAAACGACCAGCGGGAGACTCCGAGCAATTTTCCGTCATGAATTCAGGATACAGGTAGGTTTCTTTGACTCTTCCCAAGAATATAATCCGCATTGTTTTTATCATTATCTGGGTCATCCTGTTCGGGGCTCTTCTCAAGCGCGACTATTTTATCAAAAGTATTGATATCAAAGAGGAGCAGGTCATCAAGCGCGGCCGGGAGGAAAGCTTTGCCGGCATCTACTTCCAGCAAGAAAGAATAGGATTTGTGAGAAACAGGCTTACCGAGTCCGGCTCAGATGAATATGTTCTGCATCAGGACGCTTTCCTGTACCTGAATATCCTCAATGAATCACATCCCGTTGATATGAGGGTCAGGGCAACCCTGACCAGAAACATGCTGCTCAAGGATTTTGTTTTTCACTTCACCTCCCCTTTTTACAAGATGGATGCCGAAGGGAGCGTTGAAGGCAAGGTAGTCAAATTTTCACTGACAACAGGTAAGGAAACGATTTCCGATACAATACGGCTGCAAAAACAGCCTTTTCTTTCAACAAACAGGCGTTCCTACCTCCTGAAACAGGGGCTGAAACCTGGCGATAAGCTGAAAATCCCCTACTTCGATCCAATTTCCCTCTCAGGGAAAGACACTGTTATGGAATATAAAGGCCGGGAGAAAATCCTGGTTAACAAACGTGTTTATAACCTGCATCATTTTGTGGAGACCTTTTCCGGTATAAAAATAAACAGCTGGCTGGACGATGAAGGCAAGGTTGTCAAAGAAGAGTCTCCGGCCGGTTTTGTTTTTATAGCCGAACCTGAATTCAAGGCAAGAGATATTAAGGTTAAAGGGAAAGAAATTTTGAGCAGTGTTTCCATACCAGTATCCGGGGGCAGTCTTGACCTAAGCGGCCGCACCTCTATCAGCTATAAATTAACCCTGCCGGAAGAGACCCATTTCGACCTTGATAAAGACCGACAAAGCCTTGAGGGTGACATCCTCACTCTCCAGCTGGAATCCCTTCCAGGGCTGAATGCTGCCGCCTGTGACGGTTTTCCTGAGGAGCTTGCCTCTACCCCTTACATTCAGACCAGAAACAAACGTGTTACAGGTCTTGTCCAGGCAGAGGCAGGAGAGGAAACCAATGATCTAAGCAGGGTCAAGGTCCTGGCTGAGTGGGTATTTGAAAATATTGAAAAACGACCTGTATTGGGTATTCCGGACGCCCTTACCACTTTAAATACAAAAATGGGGGACTGTAACGAGCATGCGGCCCTTTTTGCAGCACTTGCCAGAAATGCAGGCGTACCAACCAGGGTAGCTTCCGGCGTCACCTTTTTTGAGGGGGCATTTTATTACCATGCCTGGAATGAAGTCTGCCTTGACAACAACTGGTACAGTGTTGACACAACGAAAAATCAATTTCCGGCTGACCTCAGCCATATAAAATTTGTTGAAGGAGAAACAGATAAGCAGGTCAGAATCGTTGCCCTGCTCGGTAAACTGAAAATTGAAATTGTTGACGATAAAAAAATTAAACCATGAAGAAGCCATCGTTGAAAAGGAGAAATCGTTGTCTGAGATAAATAGGCCCGACCACGTGCTTGCCATAGAACACCTGACCAAAAAGTTCGGCACATTTAATGCGGTTGACGATATAAGCCTTACAGTCAGTCGGGGGGAAATATTTGGTTTTCTTGGCCCAAACGGTGCCGGCAAAACCACCACAATCAAGATGATTGCGGGTCTTTTGAAACCTGATGCAGGACAGATATCAATAAATAACCGCAGCCTGGCGGAAGAACCAAGAGACTGCAAACAGGATACAGGATACATACCTGACCGGCCTTATTTATTCGAGAAACTTACCGGTTATGAATTTCTTCAGTTCATTGCCAGTTTATATAACCTCGCCCCTGACACCTTTGCAAAAAATACGGCCCATTATCTCAAGCTTTTTGACCTGCTGGAGTGGCAGCACCGTCTTATCGAAAGCTATTCACACGGTATGCGGCAGAAGCTGATTATCGCCAGTGTTTTCATGCTGGAGCCACCTTTGATAGTAGTTGATGAACCCATGGTCGGACTTGATCCCAAAAGTGCCCGTATCGTAAAGGAACTATTCAAAAGTCATGCAGCCAGAGGCACTTCCGTTTTCCTTTCCACCCACTCCCTGGAAATTGCAGAAGAACTCTGCGACCGGATAGGGATTATTTTAAACGGGCGTTTGCGGGCTGTCGGCGACCTGAACGATTTACAACTCGAAGCTAAAACAGAACACTCGGATCTTGAGGAAATATTTCTGGAACTCACCGGGGCCTATGAACTGCAGGAGATAATCGCAGCCCTGAGGTCAGGCTGAAAACATAACAGAGGCACAAAGTGACAAAGGCACAAAGTTTTTCTATCTGGAAACTCTCAGCCAATTTAATTTTTTCTGGTTCTTTAAATTTGACCAATTAAACAATATTTTAAAAATGCTTAACAGTATCAAACACTTTGTGCCTATGTGCCTTTGTGCCTTGCATGCTGAAAAGTCGGCCAAAAATTCGACATAGCCAGTGTTTATGACCTGGCCCTGAGGCCCAGGTTTTCTCTTTTACATAATTTTTCCATTAAGGAATAATGCAACCTTCAAAACGAATAACTCTTTTGCAGCCCTTTTTCTACTCTGCAAAGAATAAATTTTTTCCTGAAAACAGGCTGCCGCTCACTACAGTCGGCGTGCTGGTTTTCAGTTTGGCAGTCTGTCTGGTGCTGTATAAGATTGTGGTAAAGGTTGTCACCTATTTTCACAGCCAGAATGACCTTGGCATACTTCTCAGCCTGAAAATCTTCCAGATGGCCTGGATAACCATGTTCGCCATGCTGATTTTTTCCTGTATGGTTTCAGCAGTATCAGCCCTGTTTCTCTCCCAGGACAATGAAATTGTCTTTGCAGCTCCTGTTCCAACATCTGACATTTTTTTCATGCGCTACGTGACAACTTCAATATACACATCCTGGATGATGGTTGTTTTCTCAATTCCGATTTTTGCTGCTTACGGAACAGTTTTCCAGGCAGGTGTTCTCTATTGGCCCCTTATGCTGCTGACCATAATCGCTACTGCAGCCATAGCAACAACGTTCGGTATGGGATTTACCGTGGTGCTGGTCAACCTCTTTCCCGCCAGACGAACCAAGGATATTATCCTCTACCTTTCAATATGTTTCGGCATTTTTATTTATATCATCTTCCGGCTTATGCGGCCGGAAGATCTGGTTAACCCGGACAAGTATGGTCATTTCATAGATTACCTGTCATCCCTTTCTACTCCTGCGGCTCCCTATATCCCGGCTGCCTGGGCTTCCAACCTTCTTTCCTATTATCTCATGGAACGGGAGATTGATTTTCTGGTTACCGCCCTGCTCTGCATTACACCCGTTGCCCTTTTCTTTCTGGGCGAATGGGCCATGGAACATTGGTTTCTCTCAGGCTTTACAAAATCCCAGGAATCCTTCGGCGGTTACCGGAAATTTTTCACCCATGGCAGGTATAACCGCGGCGTCCTGCAATGGATATTCCGCAAAGAAGCCAAGCTGTTCTTACGGGATTCAGCTGAATGGTCTCAGCTCTTCATGATTGGAGCCCTGGTTATTGTATATCTGTATAATTTCAAGGTACTGCCGGTGGAGCGCTCAATGTTTGAAGAAGAGTACGTTACCAACCTCATAGCGTTTCTTAACATCGGGCTGACCGGCTTTGTCGTTGCATCACTTGCTGCCCGCTTTGTCTACCCTTCCATTGGGGCTGAAGGAGGTTCATTTTATATTATCATGTCTTCGCCCTTATCAACTGCCAGCTATATGCTGCATAAATATCTTTTCTACGTCATACCCTTTACCGGGCTCACCTTGGTCCTGCTTGTGGTGTCCAACAACCTCCTCAATATCGAGGGCCCCATGGGGTGGATTTCGATAATTATCGGCCTGATAATTACCTGGACAGTACTTGCCATGGCACTTGGCTTTGGGGCAATCTATGCTGACTTCAAGGCTGAAAACAGGGCTGCAGCCCTGGGTGGAATTGGGGCCATCCTTTTTCTCTTCACTGCGATAGCCTTTGAAATGGCTATTATCTTCCTGGGCGGTGCTCCTGTTTTCCGGGTTATGAAAAGTTGGCTGAGAAAAGGGGTAATGCCGGTTGATGATGTGCTGACACTGCTCGTCTGGATTCTTGTTTCTATTGTTATCTCCCTTTTTCTCGCCTTCTTTTTCGTCAGGAAAGGGATCACTAAACTTGAGACGTCAAGTTCGTGACATAAAACAATCCTACAAATTGTCAGGCGCCGGGATGCCTAATCCGAAACATAACCTGTTCCCCGGCAAGCCGGACATATCTCATAGTCGGTACACTTGCAGTCTTCCCACTCATCATCTTTTTGACTGCCGCGCCACTCCATGTCACAGACACAGGTTCCAGGAATCTTTTTTTCACCATTGCACTCCGGACAAATCTTATTGGTATCATTGGTCATGATCACACCTCCATTACAGTTAAAGGTGATAACTCCAGCAACTTATGCTTATAAAATATGCACGAAAGATTACTACTTCAAGGCTATACGTATGGGAAGGCCTGACCCGTATTTTTCACGAACATTCCGGCAAATAATGAAAATATGCTGCAACACCCTACTCCGCATATCTACGGCTGTCTCAACTTGGGAAAAATTCGGGTTGATTGATCAACTACGGTAGTCAGCATTTATTCTGATATAATCCACTGAAAGATCACAGGTATATATTTCACTTCCAGCCTGGCCTGTTTTCAGATCAACAGTCACAGTGAAAGTTTTCTGCTTCAGGACTTCTGTGGCGCTTGTTTCTGCTGCATCTCCCAGAGCCAACCCATCTCTTACCAAAACCACATCATCGAAAGCAATGTCGACGCTGTTCTGATCAAATTCAACTCCAGAACGGCCAAGGGCGGCTATGATCCTTCCCCAGTTGGCATCCTCTCCGAAAAAGGCTGTTTTAACCAGAGACGAATTGGCAATTGTACGGGCAGCCTGTTCAGCACTCGGTTCGCTTTGGGCATTTACGACCTTGATGGTGACCAGTTTGGTGGCACCCTCACCGTCTGCGACTATCTGCAGGGCCAGGTCTTTTAATAAATCTGCCAGGGCAGCAGCAAATAGTTTACTGTCCCCGGTATCAGGGGCATCAATTTCAGGATTGGAGGACTTGCAACTTGCCAGAGCAAGAACTGTATCATTTGTGCTCGTGTCACCATCAACCGTGATGCGATTAAATGATAACTTCACTGCAAGTGATAAATGATGCTGCAGGATGTCTGCAGCAATATCGGCGTCGGTCATGACAAAACCGAGCATGGTTGCCATGTCCGGCATAATCATGCCTGCACCTTTGGCAATACCAAAGAGCTTCACATCGCAGCCGGCTATGGAACAGACACGCTCAGCAGTCTTAGGGACTGTATCAGTGGTCATGATGGCCCGGGCCACATGGTCATAATTATCAGAGGAGAGCTTACCAACCAGGTCATCAACTGCGTCTGCAATTTTTTCAACCGGCAGCTGTTCTCCAATCACGCCGGTGGAAGCTATCTGCACCAGATTTTCATCAATATTTAAGGCAGCGGCAATCAGGCCGGAACAGGTTAACGCCGCCTGCATGCCGCTTTCGCCGGTACAGGCATTTGCCACCCCGCTGTTCACCAGTAAAGCCTGTGCCCTGCCCTGCCTGATCCTTTCCATATCAAGCAGCACCGGTGCTGCCTTTACACGGCTCGTGGTGAAAACAGCCGCAGCAACTGCAGGTTTATCACAGTATATAAGCCCGAGGTCCAACCGGTCTTTTTTCCTGATCCCCGCACTCACTGCAGAATATTTAAATCCGTTAACGATCAATTTAATAAACCTGATTCTATTTTAGAGAAAAAATAATTGTAAGAAACTATTTGAGCCTGCCGTGGCATTTTTTATACTTCTTGCCACTGCCGCATGGACATGGCGCGTTACGACCTATCTTCTCGCCTTCCCTTTTCATGGGCTGCTTCTGGGCTTCTCCAGATCCTTCACCACCCCGGCTCAAACGCATCTCACTCTGCTGCCGTTTTCTTTTCTCCAGAGCCTCCCGATCAACTTCTTCCTCACTGGCAATCTTTATTTTAAAAAGGGTCGACAGTGTTTTCTGTTTCACTGTTTCAATCATGATGGCAAACATTTCAAAACCTTCACGCTTATATTCATTCAGAGGGTTTTTCTGGCCATAGCCGCGCAAACCGATGCCTTCTTTGAGATGATCCATATTCAGGAGATGTTCTTTCCAATAGGTATCAACCATCTGCAGAAAAATAACCCGTTCAAGATAACGCATGCCTTCAACACCGATCGTCTCTTCCTGTTTCTCATAGGCGCGCTGGGCAATTTGCTGCAACTTATCGACAAACCTGTCGTGGTCCAGATCCTGTTTGTCCGCTTCATCCCATTCTGGTGCAACACCAATGATGCCTTGTAGAAGCTCATTGATACCCTGCCAGTCCCAATCCTCAGACAATATTTTCTGTTCAACAAATTCTGCGGCGATAGAGTCCATCTCTTCAGCGAGTAAATCTTCTATGACCGGCTTTATATCCTTACTGTCAAGAACTTCGCGTCGCTGCTGGTAAATAACTTCCCTCTGCTTGTTCATGACATCATCATATTCAAGCAGATGTTTACGAATATCAAAGTTATGACCTTCTACTTTTTTCTGGGCGTTTTCAATGGCACGGCTGATCATGTTGTGTTCAATCGGATCATCCTCATCCATGCCGAGCTTATCCAGAACGCCGGAAATTTTATCTGAGCCAAAAATTCGCAGCAGGTCATCTTCCAGAGAAAGATAAAACCGCGAAGAACCATGGTCCCCCTGCCTTCCTGAACGTCCCCGGAGTTGGTTGTCAATCCGCCTCGACTCATGACGGCTGGTGCCTAAAATATGCAGACCGCCAATATCCGCCACCCCTTCGCCAAGTTTGATATCAGTGCCCCGGCCCTGCCATATTGGTGGCAATAGTGACCCTGCCCTTCTGGCCTGCTTCTGCAATAATTTCTGCTTCTTTCTCGTGATGCTTTGCATTGAGCACAGAATGCTTGACACCTTTTTTCTTGAGCATATTGGATATCTTTTCAGAGACATCTATAGAAATAGTACCGACCAGCACCGGCTGCCCCTTTTTATGAAGCTCTTCAATCTCACGGACGACAGCCTTGTATTTGGCCGGAATATTCTTGTAAATAAAATCCGGGAAGTCGTCACGGATCATATTTTTATGGGTCGGGATTATAACCACATCAAGGTTATAAATTTTCTTAAATTCTGCAGCTTCTGTATCTGCCGTACCTGTCATGCCTGCAAGCTTTTTATAAAGACGAAAATAATTCTGAAAGGTAATGGAGGCCAATGTCTGATTTTCCTGTTCGACCTTAACGCCTTCCTTTGCCTCCAGAGCCTGATGCAAGCCGTCACTGTAACGGCGGCCCGGCATGGTGCGGCCAGTGAATTCGTCAACGATCACCACTTCGCCGTCCTTGACCAGATAGTCAACATCATTCTGGAACAGGAGATGTGCCTTCAAGCCCTGGTTTAAGTGATGCAGGTATTCAATATTCTTGGGGTCGTAGAGGTTTTCCACCTTGAGCAGTTGCTCACCCAGGGTTACACCTTCCTCGGTCAATGATACAGTCCTTGCTTTTTCATCCAGGCTGTAATGTTCATCCTTTTTAAAACGGGGAATGAGTTTATCCACTGAATGGTAAAGCTCAGTTGAAATATCGGCCGGACCGGAAATGATAAGAGGTGTCCTGGCTTCATCGACGAGGATGGAGTCAACCTCATCAACTATGGCAAAATTAAAATCCCGCTGACAATAATCCTTGATATCGAATTTCATATTATCACGCAGGTAATCAAAGCCGAACTCATTGTTGGTGCCGTAGGTCACATCGGCGTTATAAGCCTCCTGGCGCTCCTCGTCATTCATCCCATGGACGATAGTGCCGGTGCTAAGACCCAGAAAACGGTAGATGGCACCCATCCATTCAGAATCGCGGCCGGCCAGATAATCATTGACCGTCACAACGTGCACCCCTTTTCCTGATAAGGCATTCAAGTAGACTGCCAGGGTTGAGCACAAGGTCTTGCCCTCGCCGGTCTTCATCTCCGCGATCTTGCCCTGGTGCAGAACCACACCGCCGATAAGCTGTACGTCGTAGTGTCTCTCACCTATCACCCTTTTAGCTGCCTCCCGGGTTGCAGCAAACGCCTCCGGCAATAAATCATCCAAAGATTCTCCCTTGGCAAATCTTTCCTTGAATTCAACTGTCTTTGCTGCCAGCCCAGCATCATCCAATTTCTGAATATCGGGCTCAAAGCTGTTTATCTTATCGACAAGCGGCTGAATTCCTTTCAGAACTCTTTCATTTTTACTGCCGAAAATTTTTGTTAATGCAGAACCTATCATTCTGTTACAACTCCAAGGCTGATGACTTTATTCAAGTCTTTTTTTAAAAAAATCTCTTTACAAACAAAGGCTTAGAAAAATTATTTTCTGATAACGCGCAATTCAGATACGTATGCTTTATTGGTCTACAGGAAATACTTCAGCTGATAGCCGAGACTGAGGCCACTAAATGTTATGCGTCTTTTTCCCAAATCAGGGCTTCCTCATTGCAGTCGGGGAATTTGGAACAATTGATGCAGTCACTCCAAACCTTATGCGGCAACTCGGCCTTATCAATATCCTTAAAACCAAGCTTCCTGAAAAATTCCGGCTGGTACGTGAGGGTAAAAACTTTTGTTATGCCATAGGAATCAGCCTCTGTTAGCGCCTTGTCAACAAGCTGCTGCCCAACACCTTTGCCCTGGTAACCTTCAGCGACCGCCAACGACCTGATCTCTGCCAGGTTATCCCAGCATATGTGAAAAGCGCAAACCCCGACCAGTTCTTCCAGGTCCTGATCATCTTCAACCTTCTCTACATAGACACTGAAATCTTTTAACTGGTCGTACAAAGAGCTCAGGGATCTCCCTAACAGTAAATCCTTATCTGCAAAATACTGCAGCAGCTTATAAATTTTCTTTATGTCACCCATACGGGCATTGCGTATCATGACTGCTTATTCCTCGTATTCTTTGTCTCTATATTACTTAAAAAAATCACTCTTCATGGCGGCGCCATCTTACTCCGGGAGCAAAGCAGGGTCAAGCACTGTGACTCTTGCCGGTGAAACTATCCCGGCGGAAGAAGAACTGTCTGCCCGGCCCATATACCCAGAAGAAACATCCAAAGAAGAATACAGAACAACACTGACCCAACTCCCAACAATCCCCCCAGGGTAAGCTCAAACTTTATCTTCTTCTTTTTCTTACTTTTTCTTTTGGCCACTTTTATTGCGGTACACGGTATGAGGTATATTTATCTTTCAACTAAGTCTTTTCCGTGAACCGCCAACCTCGCACCTTTTATTTTTTCACCCTTGACCCATTGACCCCTCGTGTAAACCGTCGTCAGTATCTTATGACGACAATCCTTGAAACATTTTTGCCTTTCACCTTTTGCCTTCAGCCTTCAGTCTTCAGCCTTCAGTCTAAACCTACATCGATTCAGGCGCGGAAAGACCGACTAAACGCAAACCGTTATGGAAAACTATGCGAAGTGACTCAGCAAACCATAACCTGGCCTGGGTAAGTTCCGGGTCATCAGAAATAACAAGGTGCCTGTTATAGTAACTATGAAACTGGCCTGCCAGATCCATGAGGAAAAAGATAATCCTATGTGGTGATAGGTCAAGGGCAGCGCTTTCAACTAATTCAGGGAATGATGCAAGGGCCCTGAGCATACTCATCTCCTCGGGAAGCGATAGTTTATCCAAAGAGACCTTTTCCAGGGGGCTTCTTGTAATGTTTTTTTCCGTCGCCTTCTTCTGGATACTGCGCAGGCGGGCATTGGCATATTGAACATAAAAGACCGGGTTCTCCTGGCTTTCCTTGGTGGCTAAATCAAGATCAAACTCAAGTTGACTATCCGCCTTGCGCATCAAAAAGAAAAACCTGATCACATCCGGCCCCACCTCGTCGAAGAGTTCATCCACCGTGATAAAATTGGCCTTCCTGGTTGACATTTTTACCTGTTTCCCTTCACGGGTAAGGGTAACAAACTGATGGAGAACCACAGTCACCTTTGAATCATCATAGCCAAGAGCCCTGATGCCGGCGAGGACATCCGGCACCGTAGCAATATGATCTGCACCGAAGATATTTACCAACCAGTCGAAATCCCGCCTAAATTTCTCCCTGTGATAAGCGATATCAGGCAGTCTGTACGTCGGCTCGCCTGTGCTTTTAATGATGACACGATCTTTCTCCTGGCCAAATTCCGTGGTCTTGAACCACACCGCCCCATCAAGGTCATAGACAAGCCCCTTTTCACGAAGCTTGACAACCACATCATCAACGAGTCCTTTTTCATAAAGGGAGTATTCGTTGTAATAGGAATCAAATTTAATGTCGAGGCGTGCAAGTGTGTCCGTAATATTGGCAAATATCTCCTGTTCGGCCCTTTCTTTGAAAGGAACTACATCTTCAGTATCTTTGAGGGAGTCTCCCTTTTCAGCCACCAGTTTTCTGGCAATATCATAAATGTATTCTCCCTGGTATCCGTCCTCCGGAAAATCACTCTCAAGTCCCAGGACCTCCATGTAACGGGCCCTGGTGGATTTCCCCAAAACCCGCATTTGCCGACCTGCATCATTATAATAGTATTCCCTTGTAACGTCATGGCCTGTGGCTTCCAGAAGCCTGGCAATGGAATCTCCCAGAACAGCCTGGCGTCCGTGGCCGATGGAAAGAGGACCGGTGGGATTGGCACTGACGAACTCAACCAGCACCTTTTTATTCTGACCCACCTCAGAAGACCCATACGTATAGGCCTGTTCACAGACCGGTTTAATTATTGACTGCCAGACATCATCCCGGACAAAAAAATTGACGAAGCCCGGTCCGGCAAGTTCAACCTTATCAAACAGTTCATCATGAGTATTCAGTTTCTCAGTAAGCAGTGATGCTATCTCACGGGGATTTCTCTTTTCCCTGCCGGCTATTATCATGGCAATGTTGGTGGAATAATCACCCTGGGATGCATGCTTTGGAAGTTCAACAGAGTAGGAATTTGCCGCAGCATCAGTCCATAACCCCTGTTCAACACCTTCAGTAAAATAGTTATCCAGAATTTTTTTTATGCGTGCCTTTATCATTATTAACTCAATATATATTTAACAGTTATTTTTTCGATACAATCTGTGATCTTTACTTAATTTTTTAATCCCTTACTTCAAGAGCCCTTGGATATGCTCCAGTTTCAGGTAAGCGAGCAAAGCAAGACTCCGGGTAAGCACCCTTTCAGGGCACTCTTTTTAGTACCCCCCTGAGGGGTATAAACGACCATCGGGAGACTCCGAGGAAGAGCAGGTTCGGCTATGGTGTACCATGCCGAACCTACGATGACACGGAAGATGGGCTATAGCCGAAGCTCAGACAAATACTCTTTCGTTGAAGGTGCCAAATAAACAGAGAACTTCATAGCTGATGGTTTCCATCCATTGCGCCATCTCATCTGCAGTAATTTTTTCATCACCCTGCTGTCCTAATAAAACGACTTCATCTCCGGTGTGAACCGGTGGCAGATCAGTGATGTCAACCAGGGTAGCATTCATGCAGACTCTACCACAAACAGGTGCCCGTCTACCACCGATCAAAACCTGCGCCTTATTCGAAAGCTTTCTCAGATACCCGTCGGCATACCCAACCGGCAGTACTGCTATCCTGCTCTTGCGGCGAGTTACAAAGGTATGTCCATAGCTGATGCCGTATCCCGGACCTAAATCTTTTATCTGGATTACCCGGGTTTTAAAACTCATCACCGGCTGTAATTCAAGTGTGGGTACAGCAGTCTTTGCTCTGGATGCGGAACCATCCGGATAATATCCGTACAGACTGATACCCGGCCGCACCATATTCAGATGGGATTCCGGGAAATAGATAAGGCCGGCAGAGTTGGCAATATGTGAAACAACTTTACCGGATTCTTCCGATTTCAGGTCTGCCAGAACATTCTTGAAATATGACAATTGTTCGTGCGTCGTCTGCAATGAATCTATTTCGTCCGCTCCCGGAAAATGACTCAGCATCCCGGACAATGATATGCCAGGCAAGCGTTTTATCAGGGAGACATACGATTCCACCTCATCCGGCATGACACCAATTCTCCCCATGCCTACATCAACCTTCAGATGAATCTTTACCTCAATTCTCATCCTGGCTGCTTCGTCCGAGAGTCCAACAAGAAACTCAACATCAAAAACTACAGGTGTTAATTCATGCCTGATAATATCTGCATATGATTCCGGGGAACCTCCAAGCAAAACAACTATATCACCCTTTAAACCTGCTCTGCGAAGCTTTATTCCTTCCCAGACTTCAGCCACCCCGAATGTCCTGCCACCTGCACGATAAAGTGCCTGGGCACACTCAATCAGACCATGCCCATAAGCATCGGACTTTACCACGGCCATAATCTTTATCTGGGGTCCAACCGTCTTCTGGATACTTTGAAAGTTGGCCTGCAGGGCAGAGATATCTATCTCAACCCGGTTAAAAGAAAGAGGTTGAATCATTATGAAGTCCTCTTCCACTCTATCCACATCAGCCTGCTCGAGAGCATAAGCGCCCAGCCAACAGCTGTATATACCAATCCGACAACCTCACCAGGGAGCACCGTAGTTCTTAAAAACCTTCCCAAGGCAATCATGGCTGCAACCATAACCCATGTTTTCAGGGAATATACAGACCCGAAACAGATCTTATCCTCAAACTCCTTGATCCTTTTTATGTTTTTCCGGGCTAAACGGTCAAGTATGAAGAATGCTTTGGCAGTCCCAAGCAATAAGCCTATCAATCCATACCACAAGTGATTTTCAAGCGAGACCAGAACAAAGCCGTTGGTCAGAAGAAAAAACCCGACCACCGCCCAGATAAGGGCGCCAAACAGTAAATGGGTTCTTATGGACACACCCGGCTTGTATTTATGTAGAATATCCTTCAGACTCATCTGATCAGGCAGCACTTTCTAGTTGAATGTTTATCTCTATCAATCTGAATCCGTCGTGCAAAAAAGACATTGGCCCATCTCATTTTTTGAGATGGGCCATTGTCTTACATATTTAAAACTTTAAAACTTTAAAACTTTAAACAGAATTAAACCTCTGTGACAGTGATGGCGCCTTCAGGGCAGACTTCAATGCAGGTCTCACAGCCGAGGCATTCGTCCATGTTTACCGGGTCGGATTTTCCATCGACCATCTCAAATACCTGCGAAGGACATGCATCTACACATTCTTCATCGCCGCTACATTTGTCTTTATCAACTACAACTTCCCACATAATAAATCCTCCATGTAATTAATTATTGATTAGAACAAGTCAAGTGACCAGTTATGTCTGAAATTGTCAGCTCTTTGCAAAAAAACTCCGCCGACAGGTATTACGCCCTTAAACTAAGGATTTTATTAGACCCTGTTAATGATTGCGGGACTTTTTACAAAATCATCACAATTAACAATCTTTGATAGGATGATTTTCCACTAACAAAATCAATACCCCTCTAATTCAACCCCATTTTTTTGTCAATAAAAAAATCGATTTAACAGCGAATGCAGATGTCTTGAAATAAGGAAAAAGAAATATGGGGAAATAGCTGTTGCCTTGCATTTTCTTTCATATTAGATTGTCGGACCTGCAGGAGTATTGTAATCATTGCAGATGAGGCGGGCAACCTTTGTTTGAGATTGAAACAAACCATGTTGCTCAAAATATTATCTTCTTTTTTATTTTACACCTATGAAACCAAAAAATAGTACGCAAAAGTGGACACCGGAAAAATCTGAGGAAGCGATGATCGAGGGCATCATTGAAGGAAGTCCCGATGCCATAGGGGTTGCTGTGTTACGTCTGGACTGCGGCTGTCGAAAAATGGCTGCAGTGGATAAAGACGGAGAACCGGCGAGCAAGGTAATCATATACCGTGATAAGGCTGAATCAATCTGCGATAAATGCAAGGAGGATAACGGCGCCTACATGCGCATCAAAGTACAGTTTATCCACTGGGTTGCCCCCGGACCGGAAATAGCTCAAGAACAAATGATCGTGGAAAAAGTACTTGGGATTAAAATGCAGTAAAAATTATCAATTTCCAACGCTTCATGAAAAGAAGGATTAAATTCCAATGAATCTTCAGTGGATAAATTTCTGGTTTCATTTTTTGAAAAATTTTTCATGTTTTATTCACAAGAAAAGGCAGGTCAGATTTTTATATCAGCCTGCCTTGTAATAGTTTAATAGCTATCAGACGCCAAGTCACTCTTCTTTCTTGTCCTCATCAATCGGGCAAGGTTCTCCTGCCTCGGCGAAGGCACTGCAAGCCATGGTGTCCTCTACCTTTTTTGTAAGGGCATTTTTTTTCTCGTCCATAATCAACCTCCATAATTTATCAGAATCATAAATCCTGTTCTCTTGGATCCGAAAAGACAATTGACTTGAGAAGAATTATTAATAATAACTATAATACTTGTTGTCCCAAATGTCTCCATAGGCAGTAATCTAATTTCGTTCTGTTCAATCAGGCCTTTTCTCTCTGTGCTTTAAATCCCAATGCACGGGCAACCAGTCTCTCGGACCATTGGGGTGTTGATAGGGCATGGACATGGGTATACAGAGCCAGGACATTTTTGTATACCAGCCCGTCCATTTTGTCCATAAAACCGACGCCACGTTCCATTTCAAAAGCAAGCTCAGCTGGTTTTCCCTGCCAGGATAAAATCTCGCTGTAGCGGAATTCGTGGCCCTTGATCCTTTCTCCTACTTTATAAAATGGATTCCTGCCGCTCACCATGAGTTCAGTGTATCCATGTGCCTGGGGTTTCTTCTGCAGCCCGAAGCGGATGGGAAATACTCCGGCAAGGGGATACTCCTTACCGTCCAAGAGGATGCTTTCTCCAAGATAAATTAAACCGCCGCACTCGGCATAGATCGGCAGGCCCGAATCAGCTGCACGTTTCACGGACTGCCTGAATGAACTGTTATCAGCCAGCCGTCCGGCGCCGGTTTCCGGAAATCCTCCACCGATGTAAAGGCCGTCAAGCTCAGGCAATGCTTGAGCTGTCATGGCATTAATTTCAACGAGCTCGGCCCCCTCATCAACCAGGGCATCGAGATTTTCAGGATAATAGAATTGAAAGGCCGCATCTTTCAAAATTCCGATACGAACCTTTGCAGCGGGGTTCCCGACTGTAGACCTAACATCGGTCTGCGGCGGACGAACATCTGTCATGAGATTCCTGATGGTATCCAGGTCAAGATATTTTTTAGCCATTTCTGCAAGCATAACGGTTATCTGGTCGGCACCATCATGTTCATGATACGGCGTTACACCCAGATGACGCTGGGGGAAATAATCTGTTTTTGAACGTGGAACAGCCCCGACCACCGGTATATCGGTGTAATGTTCCACAGATTGCCGCACTATGGATTCATGCCTGGCAGTACCCAGCCTGTTTAAAATAACTCCCTTAATCATGACCCGGGGGTCAAGTTTCCGGCAGCCAAGAACCAGGGCGGCAACAGTGCGGGTCGTCTTGGTGCAGTCAACCACAAGCAGTACCGGCAGCTTCAATTCAACAGAAAGTTCTGCCGTGCTGTATGCACCTTCAACATTAACGCCGTCGAATAAACCCCTGTTGCCCTCGACGATTGCCATATCAGCAGTAGCAGAATGCAGCCCAAAAGAATGTTTGATTACTTCAGGGTCCATCAAAAACGGATCAAGATTATAGCATGGTTGACCGGCAGCTAACTGCAACCAGCCGGCATCAATATAATCGGGCCCTTTTTTGAATGGTACGACCTTACGGCCCTGCCTGGAATATGCAGCTACCAGGCCGACTGCCACCACACTTTTCCCGGATCCACCGCTTAATCCGGCAACTACTATTCCTTTTGGCATTTTATTCCTTCTACGCTGAAGCCTTTTAGCTTATAAAAAATATTTGATTAAAAATGTCAGCTTTCATAATAAACTTGGACCCTTTTTTTCTTTCATATAATCTCCAACTCAAGCTTCCTCAACTCCTTAACCTCATCCCGCAAACGGGCCGCTTCTTCAAAAGCAAGAACTTTGGCTGCCTTGTGTATTTCCGTTTCCAATCTCTTAATATCTCGTCGCAGGTCCTGTAAGCTGTGATATTCAACCTCTTTTTCTGCCGTTTCAGCGGCTACCGTTATATAATCTTTTTCATAAACAGAGGCCAGGATATCTTTAATACTGGAGCGTACGGTTGCAGGAGTGATATTGTGATCCATATTGTATTTCTCCTGCAGGATTCTTCTTCTTGCCGTCTCTTCGATAGTTCGCTGCATGGAACCGGTTATTACATCAGCATAAAGAATCACCAGGCCGCCAATATTTCGCGAGGCCCGGCCGCAGGTCTGGGTTAATGAGCGTTCACTACGCAAAAAGCCCTCCTTGTCAGCATCCAGTATTGCTACCAGGGAAACCTCGGGTATATCCAGTCCTTCCCGAAGCAGATTAATGCCGATCAGTACATCATATTCGCCTTGCCGCAGTTCCCTGATAAGCTCCACGCGCTCCAGTGTTTTAATATCTGAATGCAGGTATCGAACCCTGACGCCCAGGTTCTCATAATATTCAGTCAAATCCTCTGCCATTCTTTTTGTAAGGGTCGTAACCAGGACAGCCTCTTTTTTCTCACTCCGCAGACGGATTTCAGCCAGGAGATCATCCACCTGGTCTTTGGCAGGCCGGACTTCAATGACAGGATCCATAAGCCCTGTCGGTCTTATGATCTGTTCAACAATCCTGCCCTCAGCATGATCCAGTTCAAAATTTCCCGGTGTTGCAGAAACATATACGACCTGGTTCGTGCGCTGTTCAAACTCTTCAAAACGCAATGGCCTGTTATCCAGGGCTGACGGAAGCCTGAAGCCGAATTCCACCAGGGTTTTCTTGCGTGAGCGATCCCCGCGATACATACCGTGAAGCTGGGGCACACCGATATGGCTCTCATCAATGAAAAGGATGAAATCATCCGGATAGTAATCCAGAAGGGTTGGCGGTGGCTCTCCCGGCTTGGCACCTGTCAGATGCCGGCTGTAATTCTCAATGCCGCTGCAGTACCCAAGCTCGCCTATCATCTCCAGGTCGAACATGGTTCTCTGTTCCAGTCGCTGAGCCTCGACCAACCGGTTTTCCTTCTCAAAAAAGGCCAACTGCTCCTTCAGCTCATCCATAATTGTCCGCCTGGCGGTTTCGAGCCTTTCCGTGGAGGTGACGAAATGACTTGATGCAAAAACAGTCAACTCGGCCACCTGGGCCAAAACTAAACCGCGCAGTGGATCTATAAAGGATATGGATTCAATGGTATCTCCGAAGAGGTCAACCCGTACGGCGCGGTCCTCCTCATAGGCTGGAAATATTTCCACCACATCACCCCGCACCCGGAACGTACCACGGTGAAACGAAATGTCATTTCGCTCATACAGCATATAGACAAGCCGCCTCTGTATCTCTTCCCTTGGATACTCCTCCCCTGCTTTCAAGAACAGGTGCAGATTCTTGTATTCATCAGGTGAGCCAAGGCCATAAATGCAGGATACAGAAGCTACAATAAGAACATCCCGACGGGTCAAAAGAGAACGTGTTGCAGAATGGCGCATCTTGTCAATGGCATCATTTATGGACGAATCTTTTTCTATATAGGTGTCTGATTGGGGGATGTATGCTTCAGGCTGATAATAATCATAATAGGAGACAAAAAACTCCACTGCATTCTCTGGGAAAAGCTCCTTGAATTCAGAATAGAGCTGGGCTGCCAGAGTCTTATTTGGTGCTATGACAAGTGTTGGCCTTTGCACCTGTTCCACGACTTTTGCAATCGTAAAAGTCTTTCCCGAGCCGGTGACCCCCAATAAAACCTGTTTAGGGTATCCTGCCTTCATTCCTTCTGATAGAAGTTGAATGGCCCTTGGCTGGTCCCCGGCTGGAGTAAATGAGGACTCTATTTTAAAAGATTTTTCCATAATAAATATTCGGGTCAAGGCTCCCGTTTCAACCTTCCCCGTGAAGGGGTTTGCACTCACACCGCTACAGGCACAAAGTGACAAAGGCACAGAGGCACATAGTTTTTCCATCTGGGAACTCTCACCCAGTTTAATGTTTTTCTGATCTTTTCCAGATTTAATCAGTTTAACAGCTTTCTAAAAAGTACCCAATAGTATCAAATACTTTGTGCCTTTGTGCCTTTGTGCCTTGCATACTGAAAAGCTGGCTGAAAATCCGGTTGACCGAGGTATTGTGACCTGTCTGAAGACCAGATTTTCTCTTCTGAACAAAATTACCCTTTCTTCCATGGGATCAGCCTGGGTACTCTTTTACGATACTCAAGGTATGGTTCCCCAATCTCGTCAAACAGCTTTTTTTCTTCCAGGAATGTACCAATAATTAAATATGCAGTCAGTATTGTCTTTGAAACCAGTGAAACATCGGATATTGGGCCAAATGCCCAGACGAGAAGGATTCCACCGCTGTACCATGGATGTCTGACATATTCCAAGATACCTGCAGTGCTGAAATCCATGGCCTTTATTTTCTTACCTTCCCGCATCTCATGCACCTGTTTTATGCCAAGCACGTAACGCATATCAAACGCACGGTATCCTCCATAAAACAGAACAAAAGAGCCCAGGTACATGCCAATTTGAGCATATTCCACGGGCCGGGCCAGGAAAAAAGCACTTTTCCGAGATGAGTTGTTGATAGATAACTACGGGTACTAATG
>PVMK01140073.1_pt1 | contig 25032 bp, 23 predicted proteins | sample 1853481 | NCBI WGS metagenome assembly PVMK01 (sample SAMN08533507, study PRJNA380276) | Marine sediment metagenome, whole genome shotgun sequencing project.
CCTTCAGGCGGTTCACCTTGCAAAGAATAACGCAGGGTGTCACCATCCACATCCTCTGCCTTTATTTCATAGCGATAGGTGGCCCCTCCCTCCAACTGCGCCGGGAGCTTGGAGACAATCATTGGCGGGCTGTTTTGAATGATCACCTTGATGGAGGTATTGGGGTGTCCCCAATCAGTACCATCGAAGGCGGTGGCAGCCACTTGCACCTTATCGCCCCGGCGAAAGTAGCGGTTGGCCAGAGACGGCCCCTCCGGACCCACCACGGTCTCACCATTCACTATCCACTGGTAGGTGTACGTCATCGCGTCATTATCCAGATCTTTCCCACTGGCCACTGCTTTGAGTTCCGCGGTGGAAGTGGGAGGAGCGGGCCCGATGGCTACCCACTTAACAGCCGGCGGAGTATTGCCAATCATAACCACGTCAGAAGTGACCGGGTTTTTGTTGCTCCCGGGCTGAACCACCCAGACTTGGACCGAGATGAAATCTCCCCGGTTAAAATGTTGCTTGGCAAGAGTCGCCTGAATAGCCCCGGGAATGGGTTGGTTATTTATCAACCACTGGTAGCCGAGCCGTGCTTCCGGATCTCCCCGAACTTCCACCTTAGCCTTCAGATTTGAATAACTTGTGGGATTTGCGGGTTCAACCCAAATAAATCTGATCCTGGCTGTCTCTCTGGTCCTAGAGCTGGATTCGGCTGAATCCTGCCTGTCACCAGCCGGTTGACTACAGGAGAAAAATCCCACTGCCAAAAGTAAGATAATCGCTCTGCGGAACATCTTTCACCTCTTCAGTGCCTCAAATCCCCCTAAATCCCCCTTTACAAAGGGGGACTTTAATGACTCAGCTCTCTCAAAACGCTACCTCCAAACGAGCCCCCCTTTATTAAAGGGGGGTGGGGGGGGATTTAGAGCAACGTCCTGGTTACGATCCTCTTATCGCAAGCAAAGCTTGCTCCTACAGGAATTCCATTGTACACATTTACTACCTGGAACACTGACACCTGAAACCTCCACCCGTACTACCTAGCTGCCAGGGAAAAACCACTTTTCTACCCCGGAAGAGGGAATCCAACCCATATGCCTTTATCTTATAGAGCAGAGCAGGATGGCTGATTTCCAGTATTTTTGCAGCCTGAGTGCGGTTGTTACCGGTTTTTTCCAGAGCCCTCCGAATGAGTGTTCTTTCCAGCCTCCGGCTAGCCTCCTTTATCGACAGGTTTTCGTCATTCGCCAGATATTCCACGGGTTCCGCTTTTGCTTGCAAATGAGGTGGGAGATCTGCCAACTCGATGGTACGGTCACCGGTCATGACCATGGCCCGTTCGATAAAGTTCTCCAGTTCCCGCACGTTCCCCGGCCACTCGTAACGCTGGAGGGCGCTGGCGGCCGCGGGACTGACCCCATCCACCTCTGAATGCAAGCGCTTGCTGATTTTCTCTATGAAATGCTGAGTGAGCATGGGTATATCCTCAGAACGTGCTGCGCAGGGGCGGCACGCAACGTGGAGAACATTGATGCGATAGTAAAGGTCATCCCGGAAATGGCCACTCTTCACCTCTTCAGCAAGGTCTTTGGTGGTGGCCGCCAGAACCCGGATATCTATGTTGATGGATTGGGTATCTCCCCACCCGCTTTATCTCCCTCCCTCCTGTAGTGCTCTGAGCAGTTTTACCTGCAAGGGCCGAGGTAGTTCGCCGATTTCGTCCAGAAAAATCGAGCCCCCATGAGCCTCCTGGAAAAGGCCCTCTTTTGTCTCTGATGGCATCGGTAAAAGCCCCCTTTTTGTGACCGAAGAGTTCACTCTCCAGCAAATTTTCCGGAATCGCACCGCAATTAACTGTAACTAACGGCTTGTCAGCGCGGGGAGCTGTTGTAGTGAATGGCTCTGGCGATGAGCTCCTTGCCTGTGCCGCTTTCCCCGGTAACGAGGACCGAAGTCTTGTACTCAGCCACCTTCTCAATGGTGGCAAAAATCTCCTGCATGGGGGGGGCTGCGGCCAATCATCTGGGCAAAGCTATAGCGCTCCCGCACGCTTTGCTGTCAGCAGCCGGTTCTCCCTACGTAACCGCTCCCGCTCTTCGGCTTTCCTGAGCGTAAGCATGATTTCATCAGGGCTTGAAAGGTTTGGATACATAGTCATATGCACCACGTTTCATCGCCTCGATGGCAGTATCCAGGGTACCATAGGCGGACATGACGATTATCGTAGACTCCAGTTGCATATCCTGGAAGTTCTCAAGAAAGGCCATGCCGTCCATGACCGGCATTTTCAAATCACAGAGAATGAGATCATAGAAACTCTCAGAGGCGAGGTCCAGGCCCTGCTTGCCGTCAGCGGCACTGTCCACCTGGTAGCCCTCTTTCTCCAAGAGCAGGGCTAGCATATGGCGCATGTTTTCTTCATCGTCAATCACGAGAATTCTTTTATCTTCCATAAGAAGATCCCACTCCCAACGAGATGACTGGTGGGCAATTCTAAACCAGGTTACCAGATTTCGAAAATGTCAGTCGCCCGTGGTCAGTTGTCCGTTGTAGAAGATTTCTCTGTGCTCGTACTTTGCAACGGACAACGGACTACCGACTACTGACGCGCAGCCAGATCATTCCCTTTGCCAACTGCCCGCTGCCTACTGCCTGCTGCCCGCTGTCCCCTGCCTGCTGCTTACTGCCCGCTGCTTGCTGTCCGCTGCCTTCTGCTCACTGCCCGCTGCCTGCTGCCCTCTGCCTGCTGCCCGCTGCCCTCTGCCTGCTGCCCGCTGCCTACTGCCCTCCGTCTTCTGCTCGGAAACTGGCAGCAGGATAGATACCTTGGTCTCCTTCCCGGAGCGGCTATTCAACTCCATGCGCCCCCCCAGTGTCTCAATAATCTGGATACTCACCGATAACCCCAAGCCAGTACCTTTGCCCGCCTCTTTGGTGGTAAAAAAAGGATCAAAAACCCTTTCCTGGTCTTCCTGAGTAATGCCGACTCCAGTGTCAGCGAATTGGATTTCGATCCAGCGATCCTCAGTGGTTCCATGAATTCGCCGGAGATAGCTGAAATCTGTTGCAATCGGATCTGTGCTCCGACGCAGAGGCTTGCTGCCAACGTCCTTTTTCACCAGACTCTCCCCGGCAAAAGACCTGGTATGAACTCTCAGTTGACCTCCCTGAGGTCGCTCATTGGTGGCCTCCATAGCATCTGCAGCATTTACCATCAGGTTCAGGAATACCTGCTTGAGCTGATCTGCCTTGGCAAAGACCGTGTCCGATTCAGCCTTGAGCTCGAGGACCACTTCTATTTCTTGTTTCCTAAATTGATGATTCAAAACAGCCAGGGTCTCCCGAATCAGGGGATGAACCGGGATGACCTGCCTTTCGCCAGGACCCGGGCGAGAAAAATCAAGCAATTGCCTGATGGTCTGGTTAATGCGCTGGATCTCCGTGGACATGCGGTCAATCAGTTCCAAGCGCTCAGTTTCGTCAATGTCTTTTCTTTGCAGGAGCTCCAAATACCCCAAGACGATGCCGATGGGGTTACCGATCTCGTGGGCAATGCCCGCCGCCAAACGGCCGACTGAGGCCAACTTCTCACTGAATATTACTTCCTGCTGAGCTCTTTTCAGTTCCAGGTTTGTTTGCTCCAGGGAGATAACATGCTGACGGAGTTCATCTTTGTTCTCTGCCAGCCTCTGCAGCATAGCGTTGAGCGCTTGGGCCAGCTTTCCCAACTCGTTCTGCTCACCCGCGCTTACGTCGGGTATTTTATCTCCCTCTTGGAAACCCTCGGCTGTCTGTACCAACTGCTGCACCGGCTTGACCACTAGTTTGGAAAACATATAGGTGCCGAATACCACGAGAATCAGAATATCCAGCACTATATAGAACAGCAGGAGTTTTTGGGACCGCCCCAAACTAAGACGCACATCCGCCAGCGACGCCTCCAATCGGAGCGCCCCTATGACTTTCCTGTCGCGGGCAAGGGGGGCAGCAAGTATGATCTTTTCTGGCAGCTGCTGCCAGAACGATTTTGGGGACGGGGAGAAGGAGACGCTCTCCAGTCCGAGGCGCATTACCCGCTGGAGCTCAGGCAATGGCTTTTGATCTACCGCCTCTTTCCCGATTTTGGGATATAGCACCAGACCTCTCCGGTCTGCCACGGTGATCTCCCAGGGGGTCGTGACTCCAGGTGTCCCAGCTTGAAAGCCAGCCAGAAGCTCACTATTCTTGCTGAGATCAATGTTATTGCCACTTGAGTTGAGCGGGGAAGTTAGCAACTGCTCCAATGAACCCTTGAGCAGTAACCCCTGCTCCACCTTGGCCTGGACCAGGTCGCGCTGGCTCACCTTGAGCATGACCATGCCAATCAATAGCATGGCTGAAGCCATCAAGAAGGTGAGGCTCAAGACCACTTTGGTTCTCAGGCTCATCTGCAAGCGGTTCATAGGGATTTGTCTTTCTGCAAAATCCCCCCTAACCCCCCTTTACTAAAGGGGGGAATTTAAGCGAATCACTTCTGAATCTCCCCCTTTTGTAAGGGGGATGCAGAGGTTGTCGGACACCCTCTACAGGGGGATTTATTTCAATGAAGTTCTTTTCGCTGCTAGTGAGCAACACTACCTATTTAATTAGGTCCAGGAAATTCTACAAAATATTGAGAAGATATTGCAATGCAAAGTCCACAACATCCCACCCAAATCATATGCAACAGGCGTGCCTAGTAGGCGCATAGAGCCAGGGGCACGAAGCAATCGACGGGGGGACACGGGGAAACGGAGACGCGGAGAGGATCTAGCTGCGTGTCAGTGGTAAGTAGTCCGTTGTCCGTTGCAAAGGACGCATAGAGCATTGGAGAATGATGAATATCGAACAAGGAATTTCGAATTACGAACCGGATATCAAGACTTCTTGATTCAGAATTCGTTTTTCCAGAATCGCCTGTCCACTCAGCTCCGCAAAAATCTCTTCTCCCCTTGGAAACCATGTCACAATTCGCCGAACCCGTCATTCCGGAAGGCGCGAAGCGACTGTCCGGAATCCAGAAAAAAGGCGGCTACTGGATCCCGGCTCGCGCCCGCCACCGGCGGACTTGGCCGGGATGACGATTGTCTATTGTTTGGTGCAAAGCAAGAGCAAGGAGAAATTTTCTGCAACGGACAACTGACCACGGACGACTGACATTCTCTTTGTATACCTTGCGGTGCCGCATTATTTGCCCACCTTCACCCTGAGCTCGTGAAAAAATGTTCTTGACTCGGTATGTTGGTGTGTTTTATATATGTTAGGCGAAAAAAAGTGCTAAAGAGTCGCCTCGTCATAAAACGCAGGACCTCTTGACACTATTGTTTTTTCCTTCAAAACTACTACGTCTCGCCTGCATAACCTTGGCGACTGTTTTTTCCACAAAACAAGACAGCTACTTTAAATTCCATGTGAGCTAGACCTTGTTTTTCTTCGTAATTCCAACTATCCACAGTAGAAGGTAAGCTATGGGCCTCAAAACATCCTTTAGCGGTGTCTCCCTCCCTCCGCAAAAAGTCAGTAATCCGGCAATAGAGGACGCCCCCCTTCCCAAGAGGGTAGTTCTTCCCCTGGGTCAAAATGGGAATCGGGTTTGCAAGCCCGTTGTCGAGGTGGGTGAGCAAGTTAAGACGGGACAATTGATCGGTCAGAGCGATGATTTTCTTGTTGCACCCGTGCATTCCTCTATTTCTGGAACAATAACAGCTATTCGACCCTGGTTTGACCTGAGCGGCAACGAAATACTCTCAGTAATCGTCGAATCCGACGGTAACGACTCTTGGCTCGAAGAAATGCGTGCGGATGAGGGTTTCTCAGACAAGGAATCCGCGCAACTTCTGACCGACTTGAAGGCTGCCGGCGTTGTGGAAATTGGTCCCCCCAGCATGCCCCTCCATGCTAAATTTGCCACACCTGAACCATCCAAGGAATCTCATTTTCTGGTGGGCATTCCCCAAACAAAGCCGGTGGATACCGTCATCATCAACGGTATCGATGCTGAGCCAGGAATGGCAGCAAAAGCAGCTGTCCTCACCAAGTACAGCTCCGAGATTGCTGACGGCATCAGAATCCTACAGAAGCTCATCGGTTCTGCCCAGATGGTTCTGGCAGTAGGTTCAAATGGTTCCGTGAACTCACCCCTGTCTGGTGAACTGGCAGGACTTGGCGTTCAGGTTTTTCGAGGTAAGGACAAGTATCCTTTAGGCCTCAATCCTATCCTGATCAAGTGCGTTACCGGCCGGGAGATTCCTTTGCCCGACGGGAACGAGCAGGACATTGGAGTTGCTGTGGTTGATGCGGTCACCCTGATGCATTTGGTGGAGGCTGTCAGGGAGTTGAAGCCCCAAGTGGAGAAAGTGGTAAGCGTATCTGGAGCAGGCATAACTGCGGTGAAGAACTTTAGAGTCAGATTAGGAACGCTTGTTCAAGATCTCATTGAACAACAGACCGGGCTCAAGGGTGAACCAGTAAAGGTAATCGCCGGTGGCGCCATGACAGGTGTGGCTCTCTTTAGCACGGATATCCCTGTTACCAAAGAGACGGCGGCCCTCATTTTCCAAACGGCAACCGAGGCAAAAAGTTTCTCTCCAGACGCCTGCATCAACTGCGGGCTGTGCGTCCGTCATTGTCCGTCCCGTCTCCTTCCCAATGAACTCTCCAAGTATTGTGAGTTCACAATGTTTGAGGAAGCCAGAGATAAATTCCTGCTTCACTGCATTGAATGCGGAATTTGTGCCTATGTTTGCCCTGAGAAGAGACCCATGTTGCATCTGATGCGCTATGGGAAACGTGAGCTCAGCCTAGCTTAAAGAGGTCGACCACATGGATAAAACAATATCGTTGGATAAGCCAATGCTTCGAGTTTCAGTCGCCCCCCACATCCAACAAAAGATTACCACCTCTCATATCATGTACGACACGCTGCTTGCATTGGTACCTGCTCTTTTGGCTGGCATACTCTTCTTCGGCTTCGTTGCCCTGAAGCTGGCCCTCATCTGTATGGCCACGGCATTGGCGTGTGAGGCCGGCATGCAAAAGTTGATGGGACACAAACTGACCGCTTTCAACGGCAGCGGTCTTATTCTGGGTCTCCTCTTCGCCCTAATCTGCTCCCCTGAGACGCCCTGGTGGGTGGTTATGTTGGGTACTGCCATAGCCGTCATTCTGGGAAGAGAAATCTTTGGTGGCCTCGGCAACAACCCATTCAACGCCGTTCTGGTGGGATGGGCCGTGGCCAAAATCTCCTGGGTGGATCAGATGACTACTTGGGTAATGCCAGAGCCGCTATTTTGGTTGGAGGCAGGAGGATACATCGAAGATCCTCCCTTGGAAGTACTCAGGTGGGAGGGCGTCGACGCCCTCGTTGACCTGCCCTGGCTGGATCTTTTCCTGGGAAACGTCCCGGGAGCCATTGGTACGGTTTCGGTGGTTGCCATCCTTATTGGCGGCATCTATCTTCTCCTCCGCGGCAGAATCACCTGGCACATCCCGGTAAGCTTTCTTGCCTCCGCCTGGCTCTTCGGCCTGCTCTTCTGGCTTATCGATCCGGAGACGTATGCCAACCCCACCATCTATCTTCTGAGCGGTTGGATGTTCCTTGGCGCCTTTTTTCTGGCCACTGATAAAGGTACCGTGCCAGTGACCGGACCAGGGATGATCGTCTTTGGCATAGGCTGCGGCGTGATTACCATGATCATTCGTTATTGGGGTGGATTTGTGGATGGTGTGGCCTTCGCCGTATTACTCATGAATGCTTTGACCCCGCTGCTGGACCGGCTACGGCCCCGGGTCTATGGGAGGGTAAAAGAAATTGCGTGATCTAGTCAAAATGGTAGTGGTTTTGTTGGTGATTTGCACCTTCTCTGGTGTGGCCTTGTCTTACGTACATAAGGTCACAGAGGAGCCCAGGCAGTATTCGTATGTAAAGTTCGTGCAGGAGCCATCCATGAAAGCGCTTCTGAGCGGCTATGAAAACGATCCCATCAAGGATCGCATCCAACTGGCCCTGGGTGAAGACGAGAGAGGAAAACCCATTAACAAGATAGTGTTGCCCGCAAAAAAAGACGGAAAAATCTTCGCGGCGGCCTACGGTGCTTCGGCGATGGGATATATTGACGTGATCGAGGTAATGGTGGGGTTCAAACCGGATGGCGAGGTCATCGGTATCAGTATTATGACCAACATTGAGACCCCCGGCTTGGGTTCCCGAATCTCAGAGTCGGAATTCACCAAGCAATTCACGGGTATAGATCTGGAGACGAATAAGCTTTCGCCGGAAGGCGGAAAGATTGACGCCATTAGTGGTGCCACCAATTCGTCCATTGGTGTGATCAAAGCTGTCAATCTTGCGCTTCAGCAGTTTCCCCAGATCCAAAAGGAGATCTTCAAACCATGAGACTAATCAAGGAATTTACCAAGGGGTTTTGGCAGGAGTTGCCCCCGTTCCGGCTGGTACTGGGCCTCTGCCCTACCCTAGCGGTCACTACCGCAGCTGAAAACGGCGTGGCCATGGGACTGGCCACCACTTTCGTTCTGGTATTCTCCAACTTGGTTGTCTCTACCTTGCGAAAAGTTATCCCCAGCAAGGTAAGAATTGCCTCTTATATTGTGATAATAGCCTCCTTTGTGGTCTTGGCGGAACTGTTCATGCAGGCCTATTTTTACCCTTTCTATAAAATCTTGGGCATCTTCGTTCCCCTGATCGTGGTCAACTGCATTATCCTGGGCCGGGCCGAGGCCTTTGCCTCCAAAAACACCATAATCTACTCTCTTGCGGACGGTCTGGGGATTGGGCTCGGCTTCACCATCTCTCTCACGATTTTGGGTGGTATTCGCGAAATCATTGGAAACGGCACCTTCTTCGGCGCAAGTGTCATGTGGTCCACTTTTGAACCCTTGAGGTTTATGGTCAAGGCACCAGGTGCTTTTGTGGCCCTGGGATTCTTGCTCGGTCTTATGAACCTGATCAGCCGCAGAAGGCCAGCACACTAGAGTGATTGCGCTAAGTAGTTCAACTTTTGGCTGCTGTAGTATTTAGATACACCTAACTAACATAAGGGAGATTATAAATTCGAAATTCGAAGCACGAAGCACGAAACAAATCCAAAATCCTAATTCTCAAATGTTCAAAACGAAACTAGTCAAGAAAACTTCTTTCGTGTTTTGGTCATTCGGATTTTGAAAATTTGAATTTGTTTCGGATTTCGATATTCGATATTCGGATTTAGAAAGCTGGTGATTAAAGGCCCAATCTTGGAAGGAAGGAATCGTTATCATGGCTGACTATCTACTCCTAATTGTAAGTGCCATCCTGGTCAACAATATCATCCTGGCCCGCTACCTGGGAAATTGCCCCTTTCTGGGCGTCTCCCAGAAGATGGATACTGCCGTAGGCATGGGAATGGCGGTTATTTTCGTGGTCACCCTTGCCGGCATGATCACCTGGGTGGTGCAGTACGCAATTTTGAACCCACTGGGTCTTGAGTATTTACAGACCATTGCTTTTATTCTGATCATCGCCTCACTGGTCCAGCTAGTGGAAATGTTTTTGCAAAAGTCGGTACCTGGACTCTACAGGGCTTTAGGCATATTTCTTCCTCTGATCACTACCAACTGTGCGGTTTTGGGAATAGCCATCATCAATATTCAAAAAGAATTCGGATTCTTCGAGATGTTGATCTTCTCCTTTGCCTCGGCTTCCGGCTTCACTCTGGCATTGCTACTGCTGACCAGTATTCGGGAACGGTTCCCCATGGCCAGGATCCCCAGCCCCTTCGCTGGAATGCCCATTGCCATGATAACGGTTGGACTGCTTGCGTTGGCTTTTTTTGGTTTCACAGGGTTGACGCATTAGGAGGCTGGAGCAACAAAGACATCGCAATATTAACACCTTACTATACTTGATTGAGGAGATGTGAGTATGCTCGCTGCGGGTTTGGCTATAGGAGGTCTAGGTCTGCTGGCTGGTGTGGGACTGGCAGTGGCCTCCAGGGTATTCTATGTTTACGTGGATCCTCAGATCATTGAGGTTGAGGAGGCGCTACCCTGGTGCCAACTGTGGCGGCTGCGGACTTCCCGGCTGCAGCTCGGCGGCCCAGGCCATCGTTGTCGGCCAGTTGGCTCCCAACGCCTGCGTGGGTGGCGGAACGGACGTGCACGAAAAGGTGGCAGAAATCCTCGGCGTTGAAGTGGAACTCAAAGAGCCGGAGATCGCCCAGATTGGCTGCCGCTACAGTGTTGCCAGGGCAGATATCAAATATATATACGATGGGGTAAATGACTGCCGGGCCGCCATGCTCTTGAATGGTGGGACCAAGGAATGTCCCATCGGCTGTATCGGTCTGGGATCATGCATCAGTGTCTGTCCTTTTGGCGCCCTCTCCATGGGAGATGACGGTCTGCCCCTTGTCCACGAGAACATTTGTACTGGTTGTGGTACCTGCGTGCGTACCTGCCCCAAGGGAATTATCTCTTTAACTTCGGTATCTAACCGCATTTTGGGCGAATTCACCACCGACGAATGCACTGCTCCGTGCCAGAGAACCTGTCCTGCTGGGATCAACATTCCGGAACAACTCCAGCAAACAGCCATGGGAAATTACCTTGAGGCCCTGCGCGTAATCAAAGAAAGAAACCCATTGCCGTTGGTTTGCGGCCGGATTTGCCCCCATCCCTGTGAATTCGAGTGTCGCCGCAACCTGGAAGATGAGCCGGTGGCCATCAACTATCTCAAACGTTTTGTGGCTGATTATGAAAGAGAAAGTGGTCAACGGTTAGAGCTTTTCAAGGCTCCTGAAACCGGCCGCCGTATGGCGGTTGTGGGCGGCGGGGCAGAAGGCTTGACTGCTGCCTGTTTCCTGGCCCGTTTGGGTCATTCGCCCACCATCTTTGAGGCCATGCCCAAGTTGGGTGGCCTGCTTCGCACCGTAATCCCCGAGTCCCGGCTGCCCAGAGACGTTCTCGATTGGGAAATCGAATCCATTCTTGAGATGGGAGTCGAGGCCCAGACCGGCAAAGCTCTTGGCAAAGATTTCACCGTGGCATCTCTGCTTCAGGAGGGCTATGAAACGGTGCTTCTTGCCACCGGCGGCTGGGACGCCATGCTCATGCGCGGCCAAGAACCCAACCTGGATCAAGCCGTTCCCGGGCTTTACCTGCTGCTTCCTCTTTCCCTGGCCTGGGCGCAAGGAATGGATGTCCCCATGGGCAAGCGGGTTGTAATTGCCGGTGGTGGCGCTATGGCGCTGGATGCTGCCAAGAAGTGTATGCAGTCGGGCGCAGAGCAGGTCACTGTCCTCTACCGCCGTTCCCAGAAAGAGGTGGGGCTCACCGACTCGGAAGTGGCTCAGTTAAGTGACCAGTCCATCGTGCTGCATTTTCGGGCCACGCTGTCCCAGTTCAAAGGAGTAGACGATCAACTGACCCAGCTGGTATATGGCCAAACTGCTTCGGGTAATGGCAGCGAAGCTGGACGGTCTGTTTCCAGACGGTTTAAGGAGACAGCTATTGCTGTGGATACCGTCATTACTGCCTCCGGCCGCTTGCCGGAAATGATTTTCGTCAAAGTACCCGGACTAGAAGGCGAGGATACTCCGCTGCTGTGGCAAACCATATCGCCTTACCACGAGCCAACGACAATCAGACCAGAAGGGATCTTTGCCACCACCGATCCCATGAGTGACTACCGGGCGGCGGTGGAGGCCATCGGTGCCGGCAGGCGTTCCGCCTCCTCGATTCATCTCTACCTATCCGGCAAGCAAGTTGTCCCACCGGAAAACATGATTACAGCCCAAACAGAGGTGCTGGACGTTGGTCAGGTAGTGGAACTACTGCCCGTTGGACCTCGACAGAAAATGCCCGAACGTCCCGCGGTAGAGCGGATTGATCCTTCCCTGGAAGTCGAGCTTGGAATGACTGAGGAAATGGTCCGTAACGAAGCCGTCAGATGTTTAAACTGCGGCCTGATCTGCTACGTAAGGAGTAAGTATCATTAAGTAAATCGCTGTGCGATTGGAATAGCGGAAGTCTGCGGGAGTAATGGAGTGGTGGAGTATTGCAAGATATCAAATTCCTAGCACCAAATCTCAGGGTGTCAGGTGTCAGGTGTCAGGAAAAAGAAACATAGAAGCTGAAACCTGAACACTGAACACTGAAACCTTAGTCATTGTGATTTTTGGTCACTTTAGCACACTTTAGTTCACTTAATTCAGGAGTGAAGATGCAGGAAGTGGTATTCAAATCTTTGACCAACGGCGTCTACATCGTCACGGTTCAAGACAATGACCTGATCAACGGCATGACCACACCCTGGGTTAGCCAACTCTCTTATGAGCCCCCATTGGTGATGGTCGCAATCTCTCCCGTGAGAAAATGCCATGAGATGATCACAAACAGTGGTCAGTTCGCGGTGAACGTCCTGGGAGCAAATCAAGTAGAACTGGCCTCCCGCTTTGGATTTACTACAGGCCGTGAGGTGGACAAATTCGAGGGGATCTCTACTCAACAAACGCCGGCGACCAATCCTCTTCTTACCGATGCTTTTGCTTACATTGACTGCGAATTGGTTGAGACCCTATCAGTCGGGGACCACTCACTCTTCATTGGGCAGGTGGTTGGGGCTGAGCTTCTCGATCCGGCCGGGTCTCCCCTGGTATTTAATCCAGATGACTATTTTTAGGATATTTGTCAATTGATTAGCGAGCAAGGCATAGTAAAAAAAACTATCGGCACCAAAGCTTGGGTGGTCACCACCCGTAGTGAAATGTGCGAAGCTTGTGCTTCCCAGGGAGCCTGCAAGGTTTTGGGTGGCGGCAAAGAGATGGAGGTTGAAGCCATTAACACCGCTCAGGCAAAACCAGGGGACCAGGTGCTTTTGACCCTGGAGAACCAATCCCTGATCAAGTTGTCATTTTTGGTATATATGTTCCCCATTCTGGCCCTGATTGCAGGAGCCGCTCTCGGGCAGAAAGTGGGGCCTCTCCTTTCAATCAATCAAGAGTTGGCCTCTTTCGGGCTCGGAGCCATTGCCTTTGGACTCGCTTTTCTCATCTTGAGGAAAAAGGACAAGAAGCTGGAGCAAGCGGGGGTCAACAATCCCCAATGTGGCGCGAATCATTAAGGGAGAATGATGAAAGAACAAATCCAGCAGCACGTAAAGAATCTGCTCGCAGAAGGAAAAATCAAGGGCTTTTTGGGGTTGAGACAGCAGGGAACTGACATCGGCCCCTACCTTTTCACAACTGCTGACGAGCTTGAGGATCTTTCACTGGGTGATCGACAAGACCCAGGCGATTCTCGCTATCCCCTGGACAAGATCTTAAAGCGTATCGCTCACAAATACCCTACAGACAGCTTCGGCGTCCTGGTCAGGGGTTGTGACGAACGCGCTCTGCAACAGCTCTTTGCCGTCAGCATGCTGCATCGGGACCGAGTAATCCCAGTGGGTTTTGCCTGCCCATCTGAGTTGGCCGAACAGCATCAATGCTGGAAGCCTTTCCCGGACGCTTTAGTGGCGGGAGAGCCTAGCCCGGGGGATTGTCGGTGGTGAGGATGCGGTAGGATCCCAGCTGGATCTGCTTGGCAAGCTGCAGGAGTGGTTTGATGTTTTCGATCGCTGCGTCAAGTGTTATGGCTGCCGCAACATCTGCCCTGTTTGTTACTGTCACGACTGTACCCTCGAAGAAGCCGCCCTTTTGCCCACGGGAGAGATTCCTCCGGCAAACCCCAACTTCCTCATGACCCGGGCGACGCACATGGTTGGCCGTTCTCTATGCATTTACTGTGGCCTCTGTGAAGAGGCCTGCCCTGCGGATATTCCACTAAAAAGTCTTTACAAACTGGTGGCAAAGATCGTGGGCCAGGAGGCGACGACCCCGGAAGGTCTGGCCGCACAACAGACAGCAGACAGCGGCCAGATCGCAGCGGGCAGCGGGCAGTAGGCAGCGAAGGGCAGTAAGCAGCAGGCAGAATGCAAGTGTTAATGTAAATTACAAATCACAAAACCCAAATAACAAACAAATAACAATGACCGAAATTCAAAATTCCAAACGTTCACACCATCTTAAGAAAAGAGAATTCCAATATATGTTTGGGTCATTGAGTATTGGAATTTGAGATTTATTTGTAATTTGGTGCTTGGGATTTGGGATTTGGGAAGGCAGCTGGCAGAAAACATCTTGGTGGGTTAGCAGTCAGCGGTTAGAGCAACATGTACGACAACTAGCAGAGGATTTTGAAGCTGAAAACTGGCATTGAGCACAGTTAGGAGAGGTTGGTCATGAAACAACCATTGCCCAAAATGACAAGACAGATGAGTCGGAGAGCTTTTCTATCTCTCACGGGGGCGCTGAGTTTGGGCGTGGCCACCGTTGGTATTCCACTCCCCACGGAAGCAGTCCAATTTAACCGTACCCTGTACAAGGTTTCCAAAAGCCAGTTGGGCATGGGAACCTTTATAAACATGATCGCCTTCCATCCGTCCAAGGGAGAGGCGGAAGAGGCCATGGGGCGAGCCTTTGACGAGATCAATCGGTTAACCAGTCTCATGACTCGCTTTCAGAGCACCTCTTACATCGGCCATCTGAACACCACTGGCTCCCTTAAACGGGCCCCTTCCGAGGTCATGGAGGTGTTGAGGTCTTCACTCCGTTACCATACCATCAGTCAGGGAGCTTTCGATATTACAGTTATGCCCATTGTTGACCTCTATCAGCACAGTTTCCAAGCGAACAATGCTCCTCCTTCCCCGCAAGCCTTAAAGGAGACAATGGACAGGGTGGGCAGCCAGTACCTTAAAATGACTAATGACTCCGTCGTCTTTGCCCGCAGTGGCGTGGAAGTTACCCTGGATGGCATTGCCAAGGGCTACATCATCGATCGGGCCATGGATCTTCTGCGCCAGCAAAATATCCAGCACGCTTTAATCAACGCTGGTGGCGATATCGTCGTCCATGGCGGCAAAGGGGAGGGTAAACCCTGGAGTATCGGGATTCAGGATCCCTGGAACCGCAAGCGTTATGTGGACGTAGTCACCCTGAATTCTGGCGCCATTGCCACTTCCGGCAACTATGAGGTTTTCTTTGATCGAGAGAAACTGTTTCATCATCTGATTTTGCCCAACAAAGGCACCCCAGCCCCGTCCATTGCCAGTGTATCCATTCAGGCGGCTAACGCCATGGAAGCCGATGCCCTGGCAACCACTGCTTATGTCATGGGACCCGATAAAGGCTATCAGTTTATCAAACAGTTCCGTGGCGTGGAGGGGCTGATCATAAAGAACCGTAAACATAAGATTTTATCCTCAGGATGGAAAAGAAGTTAAGGAGTCTTGAATGGACTACAAAACCGTACTAACCACTTGCGCTTACTGTGGTTGTGGCTGTGGGCTCTATTTGGAGGTATTGGACGGTCAGGCAATCTCCACCATTCCCTCCAAGACCAACCCCATAAATGAGGGTAAGCTTTGCGTCAAGGGTTGGAACATCCATGAGTTCGTCCAACATCCGAAGCGACTAACCAAACCTCTCATTCGCAAAAACGGCACGCTTACCGAGTCCAGTTGGGATGAAGCCTTGGACTACACTGCCTCCAGACTCAAAGAGATCAAAGAGGCCCACGGCAGTGACAGCATCGCTTTTCTGGCCTCTGCCAAGGTGACCAATGAGGAGAACTATATCATCATGAAATTTGCTCGAGCCGCAGTGGGAACCAACAACGTTGACCACTGCGCCCGGCTCTGACATTCCTCCACGGTGGTAGGTCTTGCCGCCGCCTTTGGCAGTGGAGCCATGACCAACTCCATTGCTGAGATTGAAGATGCTGACTGTATTTTTGTCATCGGCTCAAACACCACCTCATCTCATCCTCTGGTTGCCACCAGGATCTTTCGCGCCCTGGAAAAGGGGGCCAAACTGGTGGTTGCAGATCCCCGTAGGATCCAACTCGCCCTGAAGGCTGATGTCTATGCCCGCCAGAATCTTGGCACCGATGTGGCGCTACTCAATGGCATCATGCACGTGATCTTGAAAAACAACTGGCACGATCAGGCTTTCGTTGAGGAGAGGTGCGAGGGTTTTGAGGAATTCAAGGCAGTTATCGACAACTATCCTCCGGAGAAGGTGGCCGAGATTACCGGTGTTGCTGCTGATGACATCGCCAAGATGGGCGAATACTACGCCAAGGCCGAAGCAGCCTCAATTATCTATTGCATGGGGATCACCCAGCACACCACCGGAGTGGACAACGTCAAATCCCTGGCCAATCTGGCCATGCTCACCGGTAATATGGGCAAGGAAGCCACCGGGGTGAACCCGCTTCGAGGTCAGAACAACGTCCAGGGCGCCTGTGACATGGGAGGACTTCCCAATGTGTATTCGGGCTACCAGGCGGTAAATGTTATCGACAACCAGACCAAGTTCGAAAATGCCTGGAATGCCAAACTTTCCGATCAAATCGGACTCACCATTCCTTTTATGCTCTCCGGCCTTGCCGAGGGTTCTTTGAAGGCGCTCTATGTAGTGGGGGAGAATCCCATGGTGAGCGATCCTGACATTGGCCATGTTGAAAAGGCACTAAATAACGCTGAGCTCTTGGTGGTCCAGGACATTTTTCTCACCCCCACTGCGGAGTTGGCCCATGTGGTGCTGCCGGGGACTTCATTTGCTGAAAAGGATGGCACCTTTAGCAACACCGAACGCAGGGTGCAACTTATTAGAAAGGCCATTGAGCCCGTGGGGGAGTCCAAGGCTGACTGGGAGATCATCCAGGAGTTGTCCAATCGCTTCGGTTATCAAATGAACTATGAGAGTGCCGAAGATATAATGAAAGAAATCTCCGCCCTCACTCCATCTTATGGCGGCATTACCTATGAACGTCTTCAGGGCGATGGTCTAGCGTGGCCCTGCCCGGACAAGGAGCATCCGGGCACCAAATTCCTGCACAAGGACAAATTCGCTCGCGGTCTGGGACTCTTTCACGCCATTGAGTACCAACCTCCAGCCGAGGTGGTGGATAAGGAGTATCCCTTCTGGCTCAGCACCGGCAGGGTGCATGTCCATTATCACACCGGGACCATGACCCGGGTTTCGCCCACACTTCATGCGGAGATGCCGGAAGGCACCCTGGAGATGCACCCACAGGATGCTGACAGGTTGGGGGTTGGCGAGGGTGAGTCGGTGAAGGTTGCTTCCCGCCGGGGGGAGATCACGGCCAAGGTGATTCTGACCGACAGGGTGGGTGAGGGCGTGGTGTTCATGCCATTCCATTTTGCCGAGACCTGTGCCAATATTCTCACCAATCCGGCCCACGATCCGATTGCAAAGATCCCGGAATACAAGGTCTGTGCCGTCAAGGTGGAGAAGGCAGCTTAGGAGGGGGATAGGAGATCTGATGCGAGCAACAGTTGATCCAAACAGATGTGACATCGCCGGCATCTGTGTCGTGATATGTCCTGAAGTTTTTCGTTTCCACGAGGGCAGCAAGAAGGCATACGTGACCAGAGTTGAGATCCCTAAGAATTTAGAACAAAAATGTTTGGAAGCGGCAAAAAAGTGTCCAAATAAGGCAATTATCATATTGCGTGATTAGGTGTGTGCAACGGGTTCCACCAACTCACATTCATTCCAAATTCTTCCGTGAAATCAAAAGATTAAATCGGCGCAATCCTTCCAGGAATCTGTCCTATTTGCTTCCATCTCCATAAAGCTCTCTTATTCCTTTAACTCCGCATACTGTAGATGCCAGAGTTGAAAATATGCGTTTACCAACCACGGAGACACGGAGAGCACAGAGAAAAGCTAAATTGGAACCACGAAGCACACGAAGAGCACGAAGACAAAGATCGCTTAGGCAGCCCGCCACCTGGCGGGCGTCCCGATAGCTTCCTATCGGGACAAAATGGAAGCCCGTGTTGGCGAATATAAGCTGGCTTATTTTCGCCAACATGTGCTCCCCATTGTAGCCTTAAGCGATCCTTGCATCTACTCAGCTATAGTTGTTACTCTCATCTTGTACATCCTGCCTGCCCCGTAGGTCCGAAGGATCGTACTGGGGTAAATCCTGTCAAATGCATTAAACTCTCATCTCCTGTCCGCACACGTCTGCGTCTGTCTGCGGTTAAATGTTTTTCTCTGTGATCTCTGTGGTAAATCTTCAATCAGGCTTCCTTAGACCGCTATAATACAGAGTAAAGTAAATAGTCGTTCTCCATAATAAGTTAACCCAATAAAACAACACCATCCCCTTATGCATAGTCCAAAAATCGGTTGGTTTTGGACTGCAAATCTGCTAGTTTTATGTGATTAAAACTTTTTTTCTCTCACGTTCACTGAGACGATACCAAGCATGGCCTTGTTTAAGTTTCTTAAGCGAAAGCGACCATCTGGGTCAAGCGGCGACTCCCCTGATACCACCTTGCAGATAGATCAAGGCCTCACCATAGGCCCAAGATCCCCTTCTTTTTTTGGGTGGTTACTCCATAAGCTTGCAGGTAAATCCTCCTTTCTCGAGAGTCAGCAACGGTTACTGAAAAACATGGAGGAAAAAGGTCTCCTGATCTATGCAGTCAAATATCGCAGCCACCTGGATTTCCTTTTTCTCAACTCGAGGCTCTCACAAGCTGACTTGAGGCCGCCAGTCTTTGCATTTGACATGCGTCCGATCCTTTGGCTACCTGCCTCCAGAGCTATCAGGTTGATTTTTTCGTTTCTGCGCCATTATCTCAAAGAGGGTGCGTTTCCCGATCCTTACCAGACCGGGCACTATCGCGAACTGGTTCTGGACCGGGAACCCTCGGTGCTGTTCCTGGTAGGTAAAGCTGGGTATTACCGACGTTTCGGGTTTACCGAACAAGACCCCCTCCACCTACTGCTCGAGATCCAGCGCCAGACGGATATGCCGATCATCTTAGTGCCCAGCCTCGTCTTTCACGGTAAGGCACCTGAGAAACAGCACAAGGGTGTATTGGACATCTTCTTCGGTCATAAAGAAAGGCCGGGGAGATTGCGCAAGCTGGTAGCTTTCCTCCGCAATTACAAGAACAACATCCTTGAGGTTGCCGAACCCCTCAACGTAAAGGAATGGCTGGCCGGTCAGCCGGCCCAGGACCTTTCAAAATCCAGTCTCGCTTTCCAGCTTCGTAGGGAGCTTATCGACCGCATTGACCGGCACCGCCGGGTGGTAACGGGTCCAGTTTTGAAGAGCAGGTGGGAAATGAAGGAGATCATTCTCCATAATAAAGACCTGCAGAAAAGAATGGAACGCAGAGCCCGTTCCAACAAACGAACCATTGAAGCGGTGCGCAAGGAGGCTGATGGTTATCTCAACGAGATCGCCGCTGACCTCAACCTGACCTACGTTCAGATTGGGGAGCGAGTGCTCACTTGGATCTGGCACACCATTTATGACGGTATTGACCTGGACGTGGATTCTTTGGACATGGTCAAACGAGCCGCGAAGAAAGCACCACTCGTTTATGTCCCCTGTCACAAGAGCCACATCGATTATCTGGTTCTCTCCTACCTTTTACTTAGGCACCATCTAAACATTCCTCTCGTTGCCGCCGGCAAGAACCTGGCTTTCTGGCCTCTGGGACCATTCTTCCGCAAGTCAGGAGCTTTTTTTATCAGGAGAAGCCTTCGTGGGCAGAAATTCTATACCGACGTCTTTGCTGCCTATATCAAGACATTGGTCAACGAGGGCCATAACCTCGAGTTTTTCATTGAAGGTGGGCGCAGCAGGACCGGCAAACTGGTGCTGCCCAAGCTCGGTCTGCTGGCAATCCTGATGCAGGCGGTGGAAGAAGGCTACTGCGATGATTTGATCTTCGTACCCTGTGCCATCAACTATGACCGGGTTCTGGAAGAAGGAGCCTACCTAAAAGAGGTGAAAGGCAGCAGCAAGAAACAGGAAAGCCTCGCCCAGTTGGTGCGCGCCCGCAGAGTCTTGAAAAAACGCTACGGTAGGGTCTATGTAAAATTTTCCCAGCCAATGTCTCTCAAAGCTTACATGAACCGATTCAATCTGGACTTCAACACCATGAAGGCCAAAGAACGCCACGCTATGTATCGGGATTTTGCCTGGCGCATCATCCATAACATCAATAACACTTCTATGGTAACCCCCTTCGCCCTTGTGGCCGCAGTAATTCTCACCACATCCAAACGGGGGATCTCTCTGGCAGAGATCAAGCTCATCACTGACAATTACTACAATTACCTCCAACATAGGGGGGTCCTTACTGTAAGCAGCCTCCAGGACCTGGACAAGGCTCTTCAGGACACCCTGGCTCTCATGGAAAAGAGCAAGTGGCTCGATCTGCTTGCGGATGAGGATGAGACCGATGAGGAGGAACGTATTTACACGGTAGACGACAGCAACCGGCTGCAACTCGAGTATTACAGAAACAACATTATCCATTTTCTGCTACCGGCCGCCTACATTTCCTCCTCCATCTTGACCAAAGAGGCCTTTGAATTCAACCTGGAAGGAATTGAGGATGACCTCCTCTTTTTCAGGGACTTTTTTAAGTTTGAGTTTGTCTACGACGCTGACGAAAACCTTGGGGAGACCATCAACCAGGTGCTTGCCTACTGCCTTTCCCAGAGGTTCATAATCGAGGCCAACAGCCAGTTTAATACCTACCGTATCACCCACCAGGGACTCAAAGCACTCTCTTGTTTCGCAAGTCTGTTGAGAAGTTACCTGGAGTCGTATTGGATCGTGCTCAGGGCCACCAAGTACCTTGACAAAAAATCTTACAGTGAAAAAGATTTTTTGAAAAAAATCAACTCTATGGGGAACAAGCTTTATAAGTTGGAACTTGTCGAACGCTTCGAGAGTATTTCTCGTATCACCTTTGAAAATGCTGTCAAGTTCTTCTGCGAAAAAGGCGCTATCAAGAAGAGTGAGAAACACGAAAACGGTAAGGTACACGTCAGCTATGAGAATGGCAACAATCAAGAAGCCGTCTCCTATTACGGCCGCATGATAGATCGCTTCCACCGTACTTCCCACTTCACTATCAAGTAAGGAAGTGTCATAGGTAATTGATGTGGTGGGATATGTGATGTGAGATTCAACCCTTCTCTTGGGATTTAGTACCCCATATCTCAGATCTCAGTCTCACATCAATTATTCTGGAATTTCAGATTTATTCTGCATTGTGTTCTACCCGGTTGAATGTTCGTCTTGTGGTATGGGGTCTTCTAACGTTATGAAAATTGCATATTTTGACTGTTTTTCGGGCATCAGTGGCGACATGATCCTGGGCGCACTTATTGACCTGGGTCTTGACTCGAAAACACTCATCAAACATCTGTCCAAATTAAAGCTCAGCGGCTATGAAATTGAGGTATTTAAAGAACAGCGAGGGCCAATCACTGGAACAAGGGTGAATATCAAAGTTGACGAGGAGGAACAGCCCCCTCGTTCTTCAGACCAGATTCGGGAACTCATCGGCAAGAGTAAGCTCCCTGACCAGGTCAAGAAAAATAGCCTGGCTGTGTTAAAACGACTTGCCACAGTTGAAGGCAACCTACACCAACAGCCCCCAGAGCACGTACATTTCCATGAGGTGGGAGCGGTGGACTCCATAGTGGACATGGTGGGAGCCTGTATTGGACTCCATGTTCTGGGTATTGGCCAGGTTGTGGCCTCCCCATTGCCCTTGGGTCGGGGATTTGTCCAGTGCCAACATGGGATGCTACCCCTTCCCGCCCCTGCCACCCTGGCCCTACTCGAGTCCGTGCCTGTTTATGACTCCGGTCAAGAGAGAGAACTTGTAACTCCTACCGGCGCTGCGATTCTTACTACGGTTTGCTCCGAATATGGTGGCTTTCCAACTATGAGTATTGAAAAGGTTGGTTACGGGGTGGGGCAACACCCGGAGAGTCATCCCCCCAACCTTCTGCGGCTCGTCTTGGGCCGGGCAACAATGGCCGTGATCAAGGAGCGGCTCCTGCTCTTTGAAACCAGCATTGACGATATGAACCCTGAATTATATGGACACCTCATGGAACGCCTCCTCGATGCAGGAGCCCTGGATGTTAACGTTCTGCCTGCTCAGATGAAAAAGAACCGTCCTGGACAATTGCTGCGGGTCCTGGTTGCAGAAGGATTGAGAGACACCGTGCTCCAGATACTTTTCGATGAAACCACCAGTCTCGGAGTTCGCATTCAGGAAGTGGACCGCTACAGCCTTCCCAGACGTACAATCCATGTCCAAACTTCCTATGGCCAGCTGCCTGTCAAGGTTGCTACAAACCCGCAGGGCGGCTTCACCGTGGCGCCAGAATACGATGGGTGCCGACGAGCAGCCCTGAAGCACAAGGTACCTTTGCGGCTGGTGTATGAAGAAGCCATGTACAGGGCAAGGGAACGACTCTCCGAGGAGGACACAGAGCAAGACGACGCGGAGATACGGTGACACGGAGCAAGACGACGCGGAGATACGGCGACGCGGAGAGAAAATGAACATCCTTCCCTTCACCGCGTCTCCGTGTCAGTGGGAGGTCTACGGGATCAAGGAAGGCTTTAGCACATGAATACTACTAGAAAAAATGACATTGTGGTCTTCCTGGCGACGGGGTGCTTCACCGGCTTCCTCCCCAAAATGCCCGGGACCTGGGGAACGTTCGCCGCCATACCTCTGGTGATTATCTCCCACCGGTTAACCTCGATAACGCAACCGGTAGTTGCGGTTGTCTTCGTTACTTTTGCCGCCTATATCGCCGGCAGAGCGGAAATACTTTTCGAAGATCGCGACGCCAGACCTATAGTGATCGACGAGATGGTGGGTTTCCTCATAACCCTCCTCTGGCTCCCTCTGAACTTTCTGACTCTTTGTTTGGGTTTTTTTCTCTTCCGGTTGTTTGATATCGTTAAACCTCCTCCCATCAGCACTGTAGAAAAACGATTGCACGGGGGTTGGGGCATAGTGCTCGATGATGTCCTCGCCGGGATCTTCGCCAATGTTACCCTGAGATTGTTACTCATCGTTGCGGGACTTCTATAACGTACTGGTCCGTTGTCAGTTGTCCGTTGCAGAGAAAGCATAGGGCATCCTTCGACAAGCTCAGGACAGGTGGGGCGTGGGAAAATCCCAAATCCCAAGCACCAAATCTCAGGGTTTCAGGTGTCAGGTGTCGGGTTTCAGGTAATTAAAACGAAAACGCCGAAATCTGAACACTGAAACCTCAGTGATTGTTATTTTGCAATGCTCCAGCACTCCATTTCATTTTGTGGCTAAGGGCCGGTCACCGTACCGGCTAACAGAGACCGTCTCAATGAAGAATTTCAAGGCGGGTACAGTGACCCGCCCTACGGCTTGAACGATTTCAACGGTTTGAACGGCCTGAACGATTTGAGCAACGGACTACGGACCACTGACCACTGACACAATCGGAAGATTGTTATGCATGGTGAATTGATTACCGTCGGCGATGAATTGCTCTCAGGACGGACCGTTAACAACAACGCCGCCCACATGGGGCACCATCTGAGATTGGCAGGCTTCCAAATCCGTTGGACAGCGGTAGTGGGAGATCGAGAGGAGGACATTGTTGCGGCCTTGCAACGGGCTATGGAACGGGCCCCTTTTGTCTTGGTCACCGGCGGTCTGGGTCCCACCGAAGACGACCGCACCAATGCTGCTGCCGCCTCGGCTCTTGGGAGGCCCCCTGCGCCGCGACCCCGAGTCTTGGAAAGTCATTACCAGCCATCTCAAGAAGCACAACATACCCATGACCCAGGGTATCGCCAAAATGGCAGAGCTTCCCGAAGGTGCACGTCGCATAGACCAAGTTCGCCCCAGGGCAGGCTATTATATTAGCCCTGCTGACAAACCTCTCTTCTTTCTGCCAGGTGTTCCTGAAGAAATGGCGGATATGCTGAAAGCTTTCGTCCTGCCCACCCTCAAGAAACGATTCCCAGAGCAAATCACTATTCGCTCACAGGTCCTGCGCATCTTTGGACTCAGGGAGTCGGAAATAGCAGAGCGGTTGGCAGAGTTGGAGAAAAAATATTCCACCGTTGGTTTTGGCTACTTCCCGCACTTCCCGGAAAACCATTTGAGTCTGACTGTCCAAGCTTCAACTGCGACCTCGGCCGATGACATTCTTGAAGAAGTTGTTCAAGCCGTTGTCCAAGAATTGGGACTCTACGTATATGGCCGAGGAGATGACCGCCTGGAAATGATAGTGGGACGCAGCCTCGTGGAAAAAGGCTTTACCATGGCGCTGGCTGAATCTTGTACTGGCGGCTTAATTGCCCACCTTATTACCAACGTCCCTGGGAGCTCCGCCTATTTTGATCGCAGTATGGTAGCCTACAGTGATGCTGCCAAAACCAGTCATCTCTTGGTGTCACCTGATCTCATTTCCCGGCGCGGTGTGGTGAGCATGCAGGTAGCTGAAGCTATGGTGCGAGGGCTCAAACGAGAAAGCGAACCGAATATTGCTCTGGCCGTGACCGGGCCTTGCCGGTCCACGGGCGGCACACCGGAAAAACCCGTTGGCACAGTATTTTTGGCTCTACTGAGTGACAAAGGTTTGCGTACCGAGAGGTTTCAGTTCGGGGGTGAGCGCCAGAAAATAAAGCTTGCGGCGGCCTATAAAGCGCTGGATTGGCTGCGGAGGGCAATGATCGATGAGTCCTTCTTCGATGTTGGATAACCCTGGGGCGGGTGAGCCAAAGACACCGAGCTTTGAAGTCTTCGTTCCAGCACAAACCATCCTACCACCAAGCAAGGCACGTTTGGGGGTGCTTGGTGGTGCTTACAATCCTATAACTCGCGCCCATCTGCTGTTGGCCCGCTGCTCCAAAGAACAGTTCAAACTGCACGAAATAATCTTTGTGCTGCCCAAGATCCTGCCCAATAAACCTGTCGTTGATACCTCCATTGAACAACGTTTGGAAATGATGCGGCTTGGCACAACCGATGTTCCCTATGTCTCCCTGGGTCTCTGCACCCATGGGCTGTTTCTGGACATTTGCGCGGCCTTGCAAAAAGTATATCTTCAGAGCCCTGAAATT
>PVMK01123430.1_pt1 | contig 25025 bp, 17 predicted proteins | sample 1853481 | NCBI WGS metagenome assembly PVMK01 (sample SAMN08533507, study PRJNA380276) | Marine sediment metagenome, whole genome shotgun sequencing project.
ATCTGCAAAGGCTGGATACTGGTGTAAGTCTCACGCTGCAAACGAGAACCGGTAACTACGATCCTGCCAAGATCTGCAGATTCATCCTCGGCTTCATCCACTGCCTCTTCACTTTCGGTGGTGTCCTCACTCTGATCATCCTGTGCCCATGTGGGATTGGCAAAAAGTGCCAACCCAAGAGCCAGAATCAAAGTTTGGAATACCGTCTTCTTTTCGAAACGGCTGTTGCTTGTCATTTGGTATCTCCCTGTTAATGCTGACCGCAATTCTTTACTTGTAAATCTGGTAACTAACTGACCGTTTAGACAAAGTCTGTATGGTCTATATTAAGTTACATTAAATAATCGTTAAATGTGTGTGACGTTTTAGCAGGAAATGAGCTTTTATGCAACCTGAAGGCACCTTGCCGGCAGCACTAGAATATTGTGTGTGTCGGGATAGTCTTCAGTACACCCATAAATAAACCAATAATCCATACTTTCGTCACTGGCTCTCGATCAGGGGACTTTTTAGAATAGAGTTGGTTAGGGAGACTCATATGCGTGTTCGATTGCTTTTGTTCATTGCAGTGCTACTGGTTGCTGTTGTGACACTGTTCCTGTTGTTGCTGGCTACTGATACAGCATTGTCTGTATGGCAACAATTGCGTGTCGCACCGTTGTGGTTACAGGTGGGATACACACTTGTACTTGTTTTGGTATCCAGTGCTACTCTCTGGCTTTCGTGGCGTTGGCTGAAGCCGGCAAGTGAAAAAGCGCCCGTTGAAGTAAGACACCTTGACCCCTTGGCTTTACAGGAAGAGCTGGTCGATTCAGCAAGCAAGGGGGTAGACGTCAGCGCTAGTATTGATGAAATCAGGGAACAGCAACGACGCCAACAAAGTGGTGAGGTATTTATTGCCATTTTTGGTGAGATCAACACCGGTAAAAGTAGCCTGGTTAGAGCTCTGCTTCCGAAGGCTCAAATGGAAAGCGATCCAAGGGGCGGCACCACCCAAACCATCGGCCACTACCGATGGAAGGCCGGCTCAGGAGATTCTGTCATCATCGCCGATTTACCGGGTTTCAATCTTGACTCCAACCCCGAGATTCTTGAGGAAGCCCGCCGCGCGCACCTGGTGGTATTCCTTTGTGATAGTGACATCACCCGCAGCCAAATGGAACAACTCGGTGGCCTGCTTACCTTACAAAAGCCACTGGTCGTGGCACTTAACAAGGTGGACCAGTTTTCTGATGCAGAAGCACGCTCTATTGCCAAAAATATCTCGCTACGGACCAATGTTAACCGGGATGATATTGTTTTCATCCAAACGGGTGGTCATGAAGACGTCATTAAATTATTGAGTGATGGCAATGAGGAAATCGTTAAGCGAGAACGTGCTCAGGATATAAGCTCGCTGCGCACGGCGTTACAACATAAACTGGACAACAACCGTGAATTGATGGAACAGCTTCGCGATACTGCAGTACTTTTGCTGGCCTCTGAAAAACTGGAACAGGCCCGTGATGTTCATCGTCACCAACAAGCAGATGACCTGGTGCACAGTTATTCCAGACGAGCCATAGTTGGGGCCCTTGCAGCTGTTGCACCAGGATCCGACATTATCATACAGGGCTTGCTCGCCACACGTCTGATACAGGCCCTGTGCAAGGTGTATGGTGTGTCGGTAAAAGAAGTGGAGATCGAATCATTTCTTCGTCTGGCTGGAGGCAGGGTCAAGAAAATGACGGCCATTACACTCGCCATCACCGGCAATGCACTCAAGGCATTTCCGGGAGTTGGCACACTGACCGGCGGACTGGTACATGCAGTTGCGTATGGCATGATTTTTGAGAGCCTCGGACGCGCTGCTGCAGAAACACTGGCCAGTCGGGGAGATTTACGTCCATATCCGGCTGCTAAAGCCTTTGAGGAGATCCTGAATGAAAATCTTGAAGCAGGTGCAATCCGTTTTGCAAAACTTGCCCTTGCTGAAAAAGTCAAAGAAGAAAAACCCTGAACAGCACCTAATCAATGTCAGCCAACAAATTCAAACCTTACAAAGTGATACCAGTATTCCAGCTGCGGTGCGGCAAGAATTGTTCCAGGAATTCGCCGAGATTGAGGCCATCTCCGAAAAACTGAAACACGGTGAAATTCATATTGCAGCTTTCGGCCGTGTTGGAACCGGTAAATCATCGATTTTGAACGCATTGCTTGACCGTGAAGTGTTTTCAACCAGCCCGCTGCATGGTGAGACACAATTCCAGCAAAGTAGTCTTTGGGACTCCGTCAATTCAGACCATGTTGTACTGATTGATACCCCCGGCATCGATGAGTTGGACGGCGAGGCTCGTGAAGAATTGGCCCGTTCTGTTACCCGAATCTCCGATATTGTGTTGATGGTTTTGGAAGGCGATTTGACAGAAACTGAATTAAATGCTGTTCGCAGTCTGGCTGAGCGGGACCGGCCGTTATTGTTGGTATTGAACAAAGCAGACCGTTATAGCAAGTCTGAAATCCAATCCTTGTTGACTCACTTGCGAAAACGCTGTGGGCCGTTCATCGAACCTGACAATATTTTGTCCGCCTGTGCGGACCCGCGACCTGAACCGGTCATCCGAATCGACGAGGCCGGTAATGAAAAAAGAACGAATCGTCCACGCTCTCCTGATATCAGTAATCTCAAGGCGCGTTTGTGGGGTATTCTTGAAAAGGAAGGAAAGACGCTGGCAGCACTGAACGCCGCCTTGTTTACCAGCGAGTTGGATGCCCGGATAGCAGGTAAAATTGTACTTGCCAGGAAAACCGTGGCTGAAAAGATCATCAGAAACTATTGTCTTACCAAGGGTCTTGTGGTTGCGGTAAACCCAATTCCCATCGCTGATTTACTGGCCGCAGCCGGCACCGACGTGGCAATGGTCTTACACCTTGGTAATGTTTATGGATTTCAGCTATCCCGGCGTGAAGCCAGCAAATTATTGCTGACCATCTCAGCACAGATGCTTGTGTTGATGAGTGCCTACTGGGGTGTAAACATGATGTCAGCAGCACTGAAATCTATCAGTGCAGGCATGTCTACCGTTTTAACCGCAGGCACCCAGGGAGCATTGGCGTGGTATGCAACCTATGTGACCGGTAACGCGGCGGAAACATGGTTCGCCAAGGGCAAATCATGGGGCTCAACAGGACCTAAAGAAACTATTAAAGAAATACTGGATGGCCTGGACCGGGATTCAATCCTGATGTCCGCGCGCTCAGACATCATGAGCAAGCTTGACGGAAAACCCATGCTGGAAAAGTAGTAACTGCGGTACGACCTGAGAAAAACATAAAATAATGACATTTGAATGCTCAGCTAATCGCTATATCATGCCAATCCATGGCAGGACACTCGCAGGTACATTATGAGTAATATTATATGGATCGCATCCTACCCAAAATCCGGAAATACATGGATGCGGTCATTTCTCTGCAATCTTTTGAGCGGTGACTCGAGAACCGGGGACATTAATAGCCTGGGCGAGTTCTGTAACAACGAATCAAATGCGATGTATTACCAGCCACTTTTCGAGCAGGCTCTAGCGGAAGTTCCGGCTGCCGATATCGCAAGGGTCCGTGCTGATGTCCATCAGGGCATTGCGATAAAAAAAATCGGCGCCACGTTCCTTAAGTCGCATAATTATATGGGATCCTATGAGGGTTACCCCCTGCACAACCCGCAATTGACAAGTGGCTGGGTCTATATCATCCGAAATCCGCTCGATGTTGTTATTTCCATGACCCATCACTACGGTGTATCTGTAGACGACGCCATCGACTTCCTGAACAACGAAGAAACCGCAACACAAAGCGACGAGAACAATGTCTTTTCACCCCTGGGCTCCTGGTCTACCCACGTGGCGAGTTGGACCAGTGAGAATCATCCGCTGGCCTGCTATGTGCGATACGAAGATATGCTGGACAAAGCACTGAAAACATTTAGACGGGTCGCATCTGTTTTCGGGATAAAGGACAGCGGTTTAATTAGGCAGGCTCTCAGAAAATCATCGTTCCTGGAAATGAAAAAGCAGGAGGTAAAGAAAGGCTTCGTAGAAAGAATTGGAGATTCCAGCCCTTTCTTTCGCAAGGGTAAAAAAGATCAATGGTCTGAAAGACTAACTTCCGGGCAAGTTAATCGGGTCATCGATAAGCACAGGGTGCAAATGGAACGGTTCAAATATATACCAAAGGCCTACAAAACTTAAGGAATGCCTGATCTGTGCAGGAATCCTTATCTTTAACTCAGGTTCATTGCACACGCGGTTGCTTTCTTTTACTCTGCGCTCAATATAGCTGAAACCTTTGGTTAAATTCTCATGAGCTGGACAAATCTATTCAGGCGCAACAAAACCCCAAAACAAGATCAGGATGTTGTGAACGCCAAAACCCAGTCCCTGGGGAATCAGATTCAAAACAGCAGGAAAAAAACCAAGACCTTGAAAATGATGAACGTATTTCGTCTGCCAGGAAACAGCATAGATCGGGGAAAATTGCTGAAGCAGAAACCATTTATTTAGACATTTTAAAAAATTGCCCTGAACATGCACAAGCCCGACACCTCCTCGGTGTGGTTTGTCTGCAACGCGGCCAGTTGCCAGAGGCGGAAGAGAACCTTCGAAAAGCTATCGAACTCGATAGCAAACAAGCAGCATTTCATTCGAACCTGGGTAACGCATTAGGTGCACAAAACCGGACTAAAGAGGCATATCAGTGTTTTACAAAAGCCCTCAGCTTAGACCCCAAAAATTTATCTGCCCTGAGCAATGTTGCGACCGCCTTATTGTCCATGGACCGCGCCAGTGAAGCCAAACCATTTTGTTTGCGCATACTGGCTATCGTACCTGACGACACAAACGCCCGGCTGAATTTGGCGGCTGTCCTTATCGAGGAGCGTGATACGCATGCAGCCATTGCCGTATTACGTGAAGCCCTGGAAATTCAACCCCGGGATATTGATTTGCTGTTTCAGTTGGCCAGCGCACTGGAGCTTGTCAATCAGCTTGATAAAGCATCGGCAATTATCAAACAGGCTGCGGTTACTGAACCCGGATCAGCACGTGTGTCCATGCTTGCAGGATTGATTGCAAGACGGCGGGGGGAATTTGATGTTGCTGAACAACACCTCAAAGCAGCCATCGAGGAGGGGCTTTCGGAAAAGGAAGAAATCGAAGCCTTCAATCAACTTGGGTTGACGCTGGATGCGATCGGCAATGCAAAAGAAGCATTTGGTGCATTTGAACACTCAAATAAACTCATGGCCCGTTTTGTTGGCGAACAAAAAGCAAGCGGGGAGGCTTACCTGCATGAAGTCGCGGCAATTAAAGATTTCTTTACGAAAGAAAAATCTGAAGCACTGGCTGAAAAACTCGAGACAGATGATGACTTTCGACCCGTTTTTTTTGTCGGTTTTCCGCGCTCGGGCACAACATTGCTTGAACAGGTGCTAAAAGCACACCCCAAACTTGTCACCACTGATGAACGTTCTCCGCTTTCAGCGGTGATCAGGGAAATACGTAGTTTTCCTGGTGGATACCCTCACGCTCTTGATAATTTGGCCTCTGACGACTTGATTCGGCTCAGGCAATATTTTCGTGAGTTTTGCCGGGACAACTTTGATGATCTGCAGGGTAAGCAGCTGGTTGATAAGTTACCCTTGAATATTGTGCATTTGGGTTTGGCTAAATTACTTTTCCCCAAGGCAAAAATTCTTGTTGCGTTAAGGGATCCTCGTGATGCTTGTCTCAGTTGCTTCATGCAGAAATTCGAGGTAAATCCTGCCATGGCCAATTTTCTTGAGTTGCGAACAGCGGGACTGGCCTATGAAGCAGTGATGAGTTTGTGGTTGCACTATCGTGAAGGCTTTGATAACTCATGGCTTGAGTATCGCTATGAAAGCCTGGTTGAAAATTTTGATGATACCGTTACCCAAATATTGGATTTTATAGGTGTCGGTTGGCATGAGGAAATACCTGGCTATCTGCAGGCAGCCAAACAGCGTGTTATCACAACACCGAGTTATCGCGATGTTACCGCGCCTCTCAACGATAGCGCTTTAGCACGTTGGCACCGTTATGAGCAGGATCTGATGCCGATTTTACCTTCCCTTGAACCTTTCGTTGAGGTTTTCGGTTACGCAAAACCCGGGGGCAGGTATTTGAATCGCAGCATTTGCTCTCCATGACTGTCGATTATATTCCTCACCTGCTCATCTGTCAGTTTGCCACTCCACTGGTTCTTTCGACCCTGTCGAAAAAAAGAATTAGCATTCTCGTGTTTCTCAACAAAACCAGAGCGCTTTTCCTGAAGCTTCAATTGATCAAACGAAGAAAACCTGATGGCTCTTTTCAAGCGGTTCGGATCACGCGCCTGGCCCAGGAATGACACAAGCTTCCTGAAAACCTTCACTGGATTATCGAGCATGTCCTCATAACGTAAAACAAGTATTTCCGGCCTGGGTTCCTGTGTCCAACTCTGAACATGTATTGACCAGGACGAAATGACCTGGGGTACATTTTCTTTCTCGTTGGCAGTGCCTGTTGCTTCCTCTGCCATATAGTCAATGGCTTCGTCAATTGAGAAGTCAAAATACCTGGCTAGCGATATGACAACATCCAGCGGATTCCTGACAATGTAGATGGCGCCCGAGGTGACCGCAGCATTCTGCAAGGGGTAGCCACCGAATTCGCCGAGGTAATTATGTGTCTTGAGAAATACCGTACCATTGGCGTCCCTGGCTATATCTGCCTGAACGCGAGGCCGTAGTGCACAGACCTCCTCAACACTTAGACGGGTTGTATCGCCACCCTCCACATAAGGCGCATAGCGGAAGGCTTTCGCCTCAGCCTGTCTGATCCGGAACAATGAATTGATATCGACAGGCCGGTGCTGGTTACTCAAATAGTTTTCGATAAACGCCCTTACCCAGGTGTTACCCGATTTTGGATAGGATGCAACCCAAAGCAGGTTACCCATTATTAACCCCCGAAGATGAGTCAGAACTCGATTGCTGGCGTTTATGCCGGCAGTTTACATAGCAGATGCGACTCTTTCGACCTGCACCAAAAAACGACGGATATTATATCAATAACAGCGTTCTTGATTTTGACATCTCAAAACACGGTAGGATTCGGCGCTAAGTCCTTGTAACTCCAATACCATGGCCGCTGGCACTTGCCCTGTTTAAGAAATGCTTTTTCAAAACTATGATTGGTATCAGGAACGGTATTTGTTATATAATCCTTCCGAAGATGTTAAATTTTTGCAAACTAGTTGCATAAGTGACTTATTTCCTTAGTGTTTTTTCCTTCTCAAGTGCTAAGGTTTGGTTAAGTTTAGTACTCTGTGCTATACAATTTTAATTTTTGGAGAGACAATATGTATAAACGCAAGCCACTGTCTGTATCTATGGCCGTAGCTCTAGGGGTTTTTTCAGCATCAAGCATGCTGGCAAATTCCGTATATGCTGCAAATGACGCCGACCAGTCTGATGATGAACTGTTATTAGAAGAAGTAATTGTTACCGGTTCGCGTATCGCGCGTACCATGGACACTAATTCTCAGGAAATCATCACCTTTACTGCTCAAGATATGCAACTCGCCGGTGATATCAGTATAACTGACGCCATGCGGTCATCTACCATGAACTCTATCGGTTCATTCCGCGAGTCATCCGGTAGCAGTGCCCAGTCTAATGCGACTCTTAACCTCCGTGGCGTCGGCTCAAGCCGCACCCTGGTGCTGTTAAACGGTCGTCGCACTGTTGGCTCTCCCTCACTTAACGGTGGCGGCATTGTCAACCTGAACATGATTCCTTTCGCGGCTGTAGACCGCATTGAAGTCGTCGCTGATGGCGCCTCTGCTGTTTATGGTTCTGACGCAATTGCAGGTGTTGTAAACGTTATCCTGCACAAAAATTACGATGGCATGACGGTTACAACCCGTTACGGTGATCGTAGCATGGACGATGGCACGGAATTCACCGCATCTGTTTTGATGGGCCACAGCAGTGATCGCGGCAACATCACCTTCGGTCTCGAATATGACAAACGCGATCCGATCTTTGATGCTGACCGTGCCTGGACAAAAGCCAGTTGGTCAGATGTAGATGGTGACGGCGAAATTACGACCTACCTTGGTGATACAGTTGGTGTATCCGGCTTCGGCTATACACTTATAAACCCAACATACGATCCCGACAAACCTTTTGATAAAAATGATCAGACCACGTGGTATTTATCACCGGGTGCGGGTTGTAATGAAGAGAATGGTTTCGCGGGTGTCCAGAAGGCTGACGGTTTTTGGGGCGGAACAGATGTCGGTTATATGTGCGCTTATGCATACGGTCTGGTTTCAGCCAACCGTGCCGGCCTTGAGCGTATCAACAACTGGGTGAGCGCTGAGTACGAACTGACCGACCAAATTGATTTCTTTACAGACGTCCTGTTTGCGCAGAATAAATCGTTCGGTCGCTATGCTCCCCCTGCGGCATCTGGCCCAACCATCCCTGGTGATCCTCGAAATGACGTCGGTGCAACCTTTGGTTATTTCCGCTGGACCGACATCGGTACCCGCGACAATGTTGTTACCGACACCCTGACCGATATTAACGTTGGTCTTACGGGTGACACCGATGGTTCTATTTCGTGGGAAACGTACTACACTTACTCCGCGTATACTTCTTCATCACTGGGTAACTACTACCTGAGCTACGCTGGTCTTGCTTACAACATCGCCTACGATATAACTGATTTTGATGATACGTTGCAAACACCAAAACCACCACGATAAACGACGATACACAGGAACTGTGGAAAGTATTTGGCGGTATGCAGTTCGACATGTTCGAGATGAGTGGTGGTACAGCCGCGGCCTATGTAGGTGTTGAGTACTTCGAGATAGATTATGCCGCACTGGTAGACGGTCAGTCTGAAGCCGGTCGCGTCGGTGGTTCTGCTGGTAACTCAGCTGAAGGTTTCCGCGACGTTACTGCTGTTTCATCTGAATTTATCTTCCCGATTACCGACTGGCTGGAAGTTGACGCAGCTCTTCGCTACGATAAGTATTCCGACTTCGGTGATGCATGGTCTCCTCGAGTTGGCGCTATTATTGAGATTCCCAGCTATCCAGCTTTAAGGTTAAAAGGATCATGGGGTCAGGGTTTCCGTGCTCCCGACCTGTCCAACCTTTACGGCGCAACCGCGTTCTCTGCTGATACGGCGACAGATTTCTGGGGATGTGCACAAAATGGAATATCCCAAGAAGATTGTGGTTCGAAGCAACATGAAACTTGGCGCGGTTCGAACCCGGATCTCGATGCGGAGACTTCCGAAACCTGGTCCCTTGGTGCTGACTGGGCCTTTACTGACAACTGGTTAGCCACCATTAGTTATTTCAACCTGACAATTGCGGACGGCATCGGACTCTCTGGTGCACAGGATCAACTGGACATTGACTTCGCAACACAAGGTGGCAACCCCAATGTTGTACGTAACGCCTCGGGTGGTGTAAGGCAGATCTTCGCAGGTTGGCAAAACGCAACGCAAGATCTTAACTTTCAATCCGTTGATTTGGGCCTAAGCGGCGGTTACGATACAGATTGGGGCAACTTTGGTCTCAGCTTCAATGCAACCTACTACCTGAAGTATGAACAAGAGATAACACGTGGAGGAGATATCGGAGATTATGCCGGGACTTATGTTAACGGTGTCTTTGGTGTTCCTGAGTGGAAGACCAATTTGCTGCTGCCCTGGAGCCTTGGTGACTGGTTCGCCAGCTTAAACTGGAACTACGTCGGAAGGCAGAAACAATTCGTAGGTGATGGCAAATACGGTAGCTTTAGTCTGTTTAATTTGCAAGCTGGATACCGCTTCGAGAAATATGGAACCTTCACTGTTGGTGCAAATAATGTGTTCAACGAATGGCCCATACTTTCCAACACCAATGATAATGCCGATGAGAACCTGTACCCAAATATGGGTCGGGTCATATTCGTAAGATGGTCCATCGATCTGTAGTTTGTTAACGTTTGGAATAAAAGGCCTGCGCAAGCAGGCCTTTTTTTTACCTGGGGGAATTCAATGAATCCATGGTCTTTGTTCTGGCGCCAAGGGCACAGCACGACCTTTGGTGATTATTTCAAGCAGGGTTATGCAGGTCCCGTCGCCGATTGGTGGCATTCCAAATTAACCACGCTGTCCACAGGCTCAGTGGTGCTGGAGTTGGGCTGCGGTAACTGCTCACTGCTTCCTGCGATGATTAAATCTGGTTTCAAAGGCAAGTATATTGGTGTGGATCTTGCGAGCGTCAGGCTCAGCGCGGTATCCGAGCAGGGACTCCCTGAAAGCGGAATAGAGGTAAGTTTACATTCCGAGACCCGAGCCGAAAATGTTCCGGAAGCGGATGCCTCAATTGAATTGGTAACATCGGTATTTGGAATCGAGTATTCAGATCTTAGTCAGAGTCTTGTGGAGGTCTTACGATTATTGAAACCCGGTGGTCAATTCTGCGCACTATTACATCATGATGCTTCCGTGGTTACCTCAATGTCCCGCCGTGCAATCTCGGAATACAATAGTGACGATCTCAACGACATCATTGATGCCCTCACTATCATTTGCACTGAAAGAGACAATACTCCCTCTGTTAAAGAACTGGGATCAAACCCAAGGGCAGAGAAGGGCCGAAAAATCATCAACCAAATGGCCCAAAAGCATCTGAGTAATACAGACATTAAAACAGCAAACGCCACTATGTTTGAAGTAATGACTGATGCACTAAAGTTTTTCAAGATGATGGGTGCACCCGCTCAGGACAGGCGTCAGTTCATTTCTTCCCTGGCTGATGAACACAAGGCGTCACATGAACGTTTTAAACAGATGGTCTCTGTAGCTTTTGATGATAGCGCCATCGAGAATCTCAAGGCGAAATTGGGCGAAATTGGTTTCTCCAAAATAGAGGTCTCCGTAATTCACACGAATGATGACATATTGGCATGGGGACTTAGTGCTGAAAAAATGCCGGCTTAAGCATGGACTCAAGTCGTTATATCGGTAACCAGTCTGCCCACAGGACGGGACTATTCTCTGCTCTCAAAGAGCAATCCCAGCGGCCTCTAGTTTTAATCTCAACGGTTCAAGATGCTTTGCAAAATGTTTCCACCTCATTACCGATCTTGAGTGGACTTTTTCTCTGACTTGCACGGAACTCGCAGTAGCACTTACCGTAATATTTTCATTAGAACTAATACAGTTCACCTCATAATCAAAGTTCATCTTGCCGAGAGCCACTTCCACCTCTCCGGCGATATCCGTTACAAGATTTTCGTATTCAATTTCTACAATCCTGTTCCCCAATATCGATTTCCAGTGCCTGTATAATTTATCGTACATAACATAATACCGGGCTAAGTCATCAAAATCGTAAGTGAACTCGTAAACCCCCATGAACAACTGTTTGAACATCGCCAGGCAGGCATCCATCGGGTTTCGTTTGATCCAGATAATCGGGGAGTCCGGGAAGGCCGCTGCAAAAAAACCAAGGTGCAGGTAATTATGGGGTAACTTATCAATAAAATATTCCTTGTTTCCCCAAAGATACCTTGTTTTATCCAGATATTGTCTGCCCAGTTCATTCAAATCGGAGTTAATTGATGACGAAATTATCCCAGGTGTAATTTTCCCGGGGCTGTTAACGCCACTATTCATCCTGAGGACCAGTTCAAAATATTGCGTCTCTCCAACGCTCTCAATTTTAGAGTGCCCCGCAAATATCTTTTCCGCCAACGTCGTTCCGGTTCTGGGCAAGCCTACCAGGAATATTGGCTTTTTAGCGTTCGACTTTTTTAGTGTTGAATCTATCTTCCTCTGATACCACTCTTGATCACAGGAACGAATAATCTGCTCAATCAAAGCTTCATCCTGCTCAACCCGGTAATCCAATACTGCTTTCACTCCATTTCCAGCTTTCCTGTAATAATTGAATGCTTCGCCCCAGTGTTCGAGATCCTCCAACTCTTTACCCAGCGCATAGTTTATAAATACATTGGCTGTTTCCGGCTTGTCCTCTTGTTTGAGTATCGCCGTCATTTGATCCACATGCTCTGAACTGGTGGCCGTCTCCAGCCTCGATAGATAAAAATGATTACGTTGATGATTCGGGTTTTTCAGTAGTAATTTTCGATAGATTGCTTTTGCCTTGCTTACCTCTCCAATAAAAACATAAGCTGCAGCGAGATGGATCTGGAAATATGCAGCGTCCGGCTGGCTTTTTACAGCCATTTCAAACAGGGGGACTGCCTGCAGGGGTTTTCCCATATTGTTGTACAGGGTTCCCGACATATCAAGATACCAGGGGCTATCCGCCAGCATGCCCGTGTATTTTTCCAGTAAACCTATCGCCTCATTATTTCTGAGTGACATATGATATTGGTTTGCCAACTCAATTCCTGCATCATAGCGCGACACGTCCAAAGCCAGGCATTTTTCAAATGCATCGATCGATTTCATTGTCTGGCGGGCATTTTTCTCCGCCAGTCCCAGGAAGAAGAAACCCTCTGGATTCAAATTATCTCTTCTGATCAATCCCTGGGCACAGGTAAACACAGTGCCCCAATCATTTTTCTGCGCGGCCATTCGGCCAATTTCGCTTAAACGATTTTCATCAACTATCATTTATAGTTTCCTTTTTGGCCAGTGGCACTGATCAGACACCGAGCACTTCCCGGCACTTTCGCTTGATCTCGGCAAGCGCGGGTATCACAGATTTGACGAAAGGTTCGTAATGTTTACCACTTCCCACCGACTTTGCTGAAATGGGCTTGCGTACCTGGCTTGCGCTGGGCGTCAGTACCGGCCGGTCTGACTCATAAAATCGGAAGCACTCTGACTCCATGGGTAAGCCGCAATACTCCAGAATCTCGGTGATTTTTTCTTCGGGGTGATTCACCAGGGCCTCGTAACCAAGATGTAATATCTCGCCCGGGTATAGCTGTTCCCAATGCTTCATCAGGGTCAAATATCCCTGCCAGTAAAAAACGATTCCCGCCAGGCTATAGCTGAACTCGTTTCCACGGTGAAAGTATTGCTTGAAAACACTCATCGCATTATCTAACGGGTCTCTAACGACATTGATGATTTTGGCGCTCGGGAATAGTTCCTTGATCAGGCCAATGTGTAAAAAATTAGCCGGGTTCTTATCGATAAAATAATCCAGTTTAAGTTGCCGGTAAGGTGCGACCTGTTTCAGGTACCGGGAGGCGTAGTCTTGCCGCTGTTCGGTACTAAGTGTAGACAACGCTTGCGCGTAGCCGCCGCTTTGCTCCAGCTCAAGACCGATGCGTTCCAGGAAGGGTAATTCATCAGTGGCCTCGACATTCGAATGACTGGCCAGGATATGTTCCACCAGCGTCGTACCCGAGCGTGGCATCCCGACTACAAATATCGGTGTCGGACCCTGCATTTGAGCAGGCGTCACGCGGTTGCTTGTGGTTTTTGACAGGGCCACCACCAGTTGGCCATACAGGTCGCCCAAAAAAGGTCGATGCTTGGACAAAATCATATTCGCCTCACACAAGACCATATACGCCTGATGATAAAGACCTTGTTGCTCGCGTGCACTGCCGAGGGCAAAAAGCATTAAGCCACGGTAGCCCGGTTCCGCTTCGGTCGTTTGCACGCGTCCACGTAAAAAGACTACCTCCTCATCAGTAAAACGATGGTCCTTCAGATTCGCCAGGCTCCAGTAAGCAACTGCCGCACGGTCATCTTCAAAGCCTTCAATCAATAGCTTATAACAAACCGCGGCCTCTTCTGATCGTCCCAGCGCCTTCAGTGCGTGACCCAGGTTTAACTGCAGCTTGTGATTATCGAACCCCGACTCGACACAGGAACGAAACAAGGATTCAGCCCTCTCGACCTGGCCGAACTTCAGACACGCCAGTCCCAATTCGCAACGATACTCCAGGTTGTCAGGTTCATTCGCGACCAGTTCCTCAAGGGATTTAATCGTGAAAAAGTGTTCCTCCGAAGTTTCAGATTGTAACAGCTCGTTTTCAAAATTTGTCATTCGGTGATTGCCTGTTTAACTTGCGAACGCACAATGATGCTACGCTTTTCAGATACCGTAGTTTATCCCATTTACGTGCAGGGCATCGATCAACTCACCTGTTTAGTGGGTCAATGTCCTGGCTTTGGTGGGTTACCCAGCGACTCGATCAGCGGCCCAAGATGTGCCTCATATTTTCGCCATGCGTCAGAACTGCCCGTGTATATTTTCTGTCTGACCTGCCTGCCACTGGGGGTACGAATAGCTCGCTTGGTTTTATAGAATTCCAGGCACTGCTCCTCCCAGTCCAGATCACAATACTCCAATAACTTGCGTGTCTCGGTTTCCTGATTCCGCGTCAGTGCCTCATAGTCGAGATCATAAACCCGGCCGGGAAACTCCTTCCTCCAGAACTCCATGAGATCGAGATAGAGTTTGTAATAATCGGCGAGATCAACCAAATCGTTGCTATAACCATGTCCCTTGAACTGCATCTTGAACATCGACCAGCAACTTGCGACAGGTTCACGCTGCACGTTAATGATCTTCACACCTGGCATCGTAGTCAACAGAAATCCTGTCCACCTGAAATTTTGAGGCATTTTGTCAGTAATATAAGGCGAGGTGGCGGGTAAGCCCTGCAAATCTGCCAAATAGGCATCCCGGCAATTCGCCAACACCCCGGATGGTATATGTCTCCCTGGATTTGTTATGGCCTGTTGCATAACCGGGTTCAAAACTCGGCCAAGGGTTTCCAACTCTCCACCGCCCCATACCTGTGAATGACTGGCTAATATTTGCTCAGTCAAGGTCGTGCCTGAGCGTGGCATCCCTACGATGAAGATGGGTGTCCGGGATAAGACACTGCCACTTTCGCTTGCTATAAACTGTTGCGAATTGTCAGTATTGAATTGCGACTTAATCCGCTCAAATAACTCTCTGTCCCAATTGACTTCATAGCCTGAGGTTTTTTTCCTGAGCCGGTTTCCCTGCAGCAAATATTTGAAAGATTGATCAACATCACCAAGGTCTTCATAGACCTTGCCCAGGGCGAAGCTCAAGTGCATACGCTCGTGTTCGGTAAGGTCCGGATCCGCTACCCGATGCTGAATTTCAGCAAATTGCGGGTCATCCTTTGTGAAGGTCTTTATTCTGCTTAAATTGTTATGCGCCTCGGCAAAATCAGGCCTTAACTCCAGGGCCCTGGTGTAGCTGGCAATTGCCTCCTCGTAGCGGCCAAATTCACACAGTGAATTACCCAGGTTGCTGTAAACTTCAGCGAAGTCCGGTCTAAACTTTATTGCGGTACGATAGCTGTCCATTGCTTCATCGTGCAGACCCAGGTCGCTCAGGGCATTACCGAGATTGCAATGGCCCACGGCAAGACCGGGCTTCAGTTGTATGGCCTTGCGCAGGTTTTCGATCGCCTGCTTGTGCAGGCCCTGATCATTCAGGGTCGCGCCAAGACCGTTGAATGCTTCCGCGTAATCAGGCCTGATTTGTATCGCCGTCTCAAAGCAGCGGATCGCCTCGCTGGTTCTTCCCAGTGAGCGTAATGTGTCACCCTTGTTGTTGTACGCCTGGGAATATTGCGGATTCGACTGGAGCGCCCTGTCGAAACTTGCGAGAGCAGCCTCCGACTGACCCAGGTCTGCGAGTGCATTGCCGAGGTTATTCTGCACCTCTGCATAGACGGGCCTGATTTTCAGCGCACCCCGATAACAGGCAACCGCTGCTTCAACCTGTCCCGCATCATACAGCGCGACCCCCAAGCCGTTGTGGGCCTCGGCGTATTCCGGTTTGATCTGCAGAGCCCTGCGGAAACAGGCAATTGCTTCATCATGCTGTCCCAGATGGTTGAGAACGTTTCCCCGGTTATTAAGTACCTCGGCAAAGTCCGGCTTGATTCTCAGGGCCCGCTCATAGCAGGCCAGTGCTGTGTCTGTCTGCCCCATTCGGGCATTTGCCACACCAAGAATATTAGGCAGGGTTGGGTCACCAGGGAACTGGCGGGATAGAACTTCACCCTGGTTCAGTACTTCGGGCAACCGCCCCTGCTTGAACAGGTTGACCAGAACCTCAATCCCGGCCTGCAGCGACACGGATGCAGGCGCTGATCGGCCTTGCCCTGTCCTGGTTTTTTGAACTGACTCCAGTCGCTTTTTTGTAAGTTTATGCGCGGGATACTGTTTCAGTATCTCGCGATAGACATGTTCAGCTTGAGTGAACTTTCCATCTTGCTCCATCGACCTGGCTTGTGACAGGGCTTTATTTACAAATAGTATTTTCTCAGGCATTAAGTATCTCAATCTGGCCGGATTCCCAATCCGCAAGGATACACCAGAACAGGGATTACAACTATTGGAGACGGTTGAGGGAACTGCTCATGACACTTGTGAGGCGAAACCGGAAAGAATCAATGCAACAAGAAATACAACAGGCCATTCAATTATATCAACGAGGTTATCAACAGCAGTCTCTTACTATGGCCGGGATTATGATAGTATTTTGAACGGGCCAATTTGAGGCGGTAACTTCATGTCTGAACTCACTGATTGTCTTCAAACACCTTTACCGAAGCTTTTTGACTTTCCAGCAGATATAAGTCTTCCGTCGGATCTGGTTCCATGGGCGCTGGATATGTTTGCCGCCAATCTAATCCAGGCAGACATGCAGATCAGGGAACCACGCTCAGGAAAGCAGGGCTCGGAAATCACTTACTTTGACCAGCAAGACCCTGCAAGTATTGAACGTTTCAGACTCGGCATTCAGAATGCTCAACCGGTACATGGAAGCCTCGCTTTGATTGACTACTGCGCAGGTGAAGGGGTGGTGCGTGACAATGCCGACTGGGCGTGGCAGGTATACAACACACAGTTCGCCCAGGGGCTCGCAAAATGTCACCCAATGGGAAATTACCTGAGGGCATCACTATGGACGAGCTGCGGCGAACATCGTTATGAAGCCCATTGCGATCTTGCTGATGGTTACCTGCTCCACATGGGCGGTCACAAACGTGTCCGGGTTTGGCCAGTTCCAAAAAAATATCGTCGAAAAGTGATTTTCAATCATAGTGATTTCGAAGGGCGAATGTCATCTGAGCCCATCGATTTTGAGTTGAAACCGGGGCAGATACTGTTTATCCCTTCAGGTGCGATGCACGAGGTTATTGCCCATGGAAGGCAAGCAGCGGTCTCTGTCAGCTTCCATATGGGTTCACCATTTCCGATGCTCACGCTGTGCGCTCAACTTAACAGAATGGTGCGGGGTGGAGAGGTTTCGCTACCGCCATATATGATAAAAACAGATAAATTTAACTTGTACTTTTTCGAGCCGACTCACTTTATTGGGAAAGCGAGTGGATCAGACAACGGAATGCCGGATGAGCTTATTAAGCAGCTGTCGGGAGTCTTGCAGTCGAAGCACGTCGACTCGAAAATGATGCGCAGACTGTTGTCAAACTGGTGGCGTCTGGCGATGAGTCGAACCATCTACCAGGGACCATACCCCGAGCGTGTGTGAACGGTACATCTCCTTGGCGTGATAGGTCAGCTGTGTAGCTGTTATGACAGACCTGCCGTGTAGAACCATGCGGGGCGATTTTTAACTGTTGCGCTTCCTTGCCTGCAACACATAAACTGGTACATATCCCTGAATGTCCTGGGGTTATGCTTTTCATATTCGTGCAAATTATCAAGATTATTTACTTTGGGATCATCTGGATACATTGACAAATATTCTTTCATGAAAAAGGGATTGTTGATTCTCATCGATATACAGTACAGGCCAAGGTCACCCAGAACCGATTTGATCCAGGGCACCGTCACGCGGTGTTCCTGAACATGAAAAACCAGATCGCGGCACATTGACATGGTAAAAAAATCAGTCCAGTTCAGAATATCCCTTAACGGATTTGCATCATCCAATTCCATGATGCCCTGTCTGAAATCTCTAATTCCCTCTGACGTTGATTCAAAGCCCTGTTCTTCAATCCAGTTTCTGCATAAAACCATAGATTTCCGGGCGACTTCACTATAAAGAGCAATCTTCATAATGCCATCTGGCTTCAGGCAGTTGAGGAGCTTGCTCCAGCCTTCGACAGGGTCCTGCATATGATGGAGGACCCCCGCACAGCTTATTATGTCAAATTGCTGTCCTGACTCTTTAAACTGCAAGATATCTACCTGTTCAAACTCAACATTATCGATGCCAAATTCAACAGCTTTTTGCTTGCCGTAGGCCAAACTGGGTACACTAAGATCCACTCCTAGAACATAGGCACCAGGGTAAGCAGCCAGATTCAAAGGCTCGTGTCCTGTGCCACAGCCTGCTACCAGTATTTTCTTTCCCCGCCCCTTTGCTCTTTGTTCTTCTGTAAGAACCGGAATATGCAGGTGACGCCAGCGGGGGTACGGGTTTTCTTCATATTGTCTTGCCACGGACGATGACACAATATTTTGCACGGAGTCAGGTGAGGATGAAACAGCAGATATGGTATCGTGATACCCCCTGATTTTAGTGGGAATAGAGATAGTGTTTTTTATAAGAAGCATAAAAGCATCGTTCTGTGAATCGGCGCTTGCTGCTGCGATTTGATCCGCGTAGTCGAGCTGCATCAAATCCTTATAGCAGGAAATGAGTGCTATCGTGGCCATGGCACCCGCATCGGCAATTGTCGAAAAATCCAACTTTCCTTCAAGCGCGTCAACCATTTTCAGCTCTTCCCTGGTACAGCTGTAAACATGTTCATTAAGATTGCAGTGCTCTGCCAGCGCACAAAGAAAAGGCAGGAATAGTTCTGCATCATAATCATCGAAGTGCGCTATAAAGTAATACCTGAAAAATGTCATTATGCGCTCGTACTTTGCATCCATTGCCTGCAAAGATTTTAGTCCCAGCAATAAAAATGGGTCAGTAAGAAGCCCCGCAAGCTCCTTGATATTCACTTGATCTGCTTGCTCTTTAAAATCACCTTCACCGGTAATGGTTGCAAATTTTATGAATACAGGGTCCAGTGCTAACAGGCTTTGCCACGCCATGGAAAATAACCCGGCGTCTACATCAGGATTACCTATACATATCTTGATGGTGTCTTTGATAACAGCGGATTCAGCGGTTTCTCTATAAAATTCCAGGTGGTCTGCCAAACGGGCAAACTTAGTCTGATAAACGGTGTTCTTCGTGTCACTTTTAACCGCATAAGCCATGACCAGTATGGCTTTTTGAACATCACCCATGGCACTATGTAAATAGCTGAGGTTACTATAAAAAACGGGATTTCCAGGCCTTAGAGAACACACTCTTTCTGCTGCCTGTTTGGCCTGGGCTATTTTTCCTGCACGTGCCAGGCTGCCACCAAGAATATTCAATGCCTCGACATTATCACTATCATCAACAAGAATTCTGTCACATATATTTTGGGCTTCTTCGAATCTGCCTAGATTAATATTCCGTACCGCTTCATTGAGTTCGGCGGCCACATCAGCTTTCTTTGATCCATTATCCACACAAAAATACTCTCGTCTTGAGGGGCAAAATTCATTGAGCCTGAAGGTTATAATAATTCACTATACAAACCTACAATAATCGCGAAATCAGCTTATTGAAACAACGCCTTGGGAATTGTAATCAACTCGGTTTGACGTCCGTCAATGTACCAGACCTTTTCCCCATCAAAAAAGGCATCTTCTTCCAACATAAAACGCAGTTCTTTGCCCCATTCTTCTATGAATATGGCATTATTCAACTCAATTGAGTACGCCGTATTTGGGTGCAAAGGGTAGTCCCCGCGGCCAGGTACACCTCCTTGTTGATCCCATAGTCCAATGGTTGGGCCTGCAGCATGACCATGATACCCAATCGGGTGCGTATAAATCGTTGGTTTTAACCCTGCTTCTTTGGCTTGTTCGAGTGACTTTGACAAAATCTCATTGCCCGTTCTGCCAGTTTTAAAATTGTCAGTAAAAATGTCTTGGAGCTGATTAGCTTTGGCTAAGCCATCATTTAAATATTCAGGAGCTGCCTTCTCGCCAGGCCTCAGTACATAAGCATGCTGCTGGGTATCTGTGTTTAATCCTAAATAGGTAATGCCAAAATCAACATGAAGTAAATCACCCGGCATAATTACTTGATTTTCAGGTCGATCAGAAAATGATCTTAAATGATCAAATGACTCTTTGTCCGAACGTTGTACTGCAACACTTGGATGAAACCAGGCAGTAAATCCTAGTGCTCTGATTCGATCACGATACCACCAAACAACATCATCAGTGGTTGTGACACCAGGTTGGATTACATGATCTGAAAAACCTTCGGCAATGATTTGATGGGCAGTTCGTACTATTTGCGGATAGACGAGCATTTCACTAGCTGTTCTAGCTTCAAGCCAACCAACAGCAAGGTTTTCAGCACTAACAACCCGGTTTTGGTATTTGCCGGGTAGATATTGCATCAACATATCGTAGTGTGTAGATGAAATGCCATCTGCTAATGCAAAGGTGGAAGACTTATTGATACCTATTTTTTCAGGTTTCTTATCAACTATTAAGTCTGCCAACGCTTGCCATTGATCTGGTTGTTCTTTCTTGTCCCAAACTTTTTCAAATTTCTTTCCAATGTTATACCTGGCCATGGCCATAGTTTCTAAAGCTTGTCCTTTCCCGGGATTATAAACAATGAGCATGGTTGTTCGTCTGGCGGACTGCCAAGTTGCAGGCAGCATTGTTTTAATGATCGGGTCTTCATTGTACTCACGAGCGATAATCAACCACATATCTATGCCAGACCGCTCCATGAGATCCGGTAATACAGTATCAATCTTCTCATCAAGCCAATTATCTATGACGGAGGCACGTTCTCGCATAGGTAAGATATTTGGGGTAAGGGCGTACTGACCAAATAGAACAGAGGCATAAAGAACACAGAATAGAGATGTGAAGGTTGCTTTCATAAGATGGTGCCCTTAAAGTCCTCAAGCAAATTCCGATACGGATTTGGGTCTTGAAACCTCGGAATGCAACTCCCAGAAATACTGATGGTTATCGTATTGCAGGTAATCAAGGTCAACACTGACCATTGAGTTCGGATCCGAGACGCTAAATTTTGCCGGCGGAAAATCTACCAGGGGCATTTCCCGTTGCGCCGATTGACTCGTCCTGGCTGAGAAATAGGCCGTAAAGTCATGTGTCAAATCCACTTGTAAAGGGTAGCTCAAGGTGTCATCCGGCATACAAACTTCATTGACGCTCAAGATGGTGCGTAGACCTGAATTATTGTCAATTCCGTACTGCTGCTTGATGTAGGCAGCGACTTGCTGATAAAACAAGTTCCACCCACCTGGCATGTATTTATTTTGCTCAAAGAAAAGCACGGCCCATGATATTTGTTGGTATTGATTAGGTTTATCCCGGACAAAACGCAGTAAATCCTGGAGGAAGTCCATGGCCGGAATGTCATGTTCCCATTGTAAATATCTCATCACATAACGTAATAAGCAGTATCCGTCTGCCATGGCATAGACTTGCACCATGCTCTTCATCCATTCCAAGTCTCGTTCCGTAAAACTGTATGAGGAAATTAGAAAGTCATTCTCATCGACTTTGATTTGATATTTTTCAATGTATTCAGGGTCCGCCATCGGACTGTTTGGCAATAATTGAGTCGGATAGGCCTTAACCGAGACGTCCATGTCAATATAGCGCTGTAAATCATTGCTGAATGCTTCAACAGTGATACCGGGTAAACCAATCATCAGGTCAGTTGATAACGGCAGCTCCAGATCATGAAAAACTTTGGTCAATTCATCATACTTTTCGGTTTTGATGTTTTTCCTGTTGATAACTTCCAGTGTCTTTTCATCGGTGGTTTGAATCGAAATGATTCCCTGGCTTATGATCCCGCCAGCGGTAAAAACCTTGATGATTTCTACCAGGCGCCAGGTCGAATTTTTGGTGTAGTTGACCACGATCTCTTTGGGGTAGCCAAATTTCTCCTTGGTTTCAATTATGAATCTGGAAAGTTCAATATCACGATCATATAAACCAAAATTGGCATCGGCAACCCAAATAACCCGGACCCTGTTCCTGGCCGCCCACTCAATTTCTTTTTTGACGCGATCGAGATCAAATTTCCTGATTTTTTGATTGGTGGCCGAACCCCAGTCGCAAAAAGTACAACCAAATGGACAACCGCGGTTCGATTCAATAATGACGGCGTCAACTCTGCCGTTGTAGGTGTCAAATAGACCCGACAGGTAGGGCGAAGGTACATCATCAGGTGCTGTCATTCTTTGACGGGCTGACGTCCTGATGAACCCGCCAGCCGTTTTGTCCCGAAAGGTGAGACCAGCGACACCGGCCAGCTGCCCTGATTGAATGGCAATCTGGCCCATAGGGGTTTTAGATATATGTTCAAATACTTCAGTAATGGCCACTTCACCTTCGCCATGAACAGAAATATCAACCGAGGCCTGGGCCATCATAAATGCTTCACTGGCCTCCTGATATTGCGGTGTGCTTGGACCACCATGAATGGTCAGGTTGTTCTGATCATGGCGTTTCACAACTTCGCTGATTTGCAGATTAACATCCAGCGACCACATGTAGTTTGAGAACAGCCAAACACCGTTTCCGAACTTGCGATATGGCCCTTTCAAAAGATCACTGGGATCCAGGTACGTTATGGGAATCAGTTGGAAGCGTCTCGATAATGCACCCTTATTGTAATTTTTCAGTGCACTGAAAATGATACCCAGGGCCAATGGCAGATGATTTTCCATGTGCGGCACAAAATAGACCGGTATACGGTCGTCCGCATGAATTTCCTGCCAGCCTAAAGCGCCATGACTCTTATTGATGCTGGCATATTCAGGTTCAGTGTTAAAACGCTTTGCTCTTTGTTTAATCAAAAATCCGTGTCCAAATAGAGTTTTCAAAACCATGTTCACGTCTTCTTCAAATAAAAAGCCCTTGTTTTTGAGCACTTCATCAAAATTTTGGCCATCACCGAATGCCAACATCAAGATCACCCATGAAACAGGAAGTAAACGTGGCTTCTTGTCAATTTTTGAAATTGCAAAATAACCCTGCTCACTGATCAAAATCCCTGCGTTGCTGCTCATACTCAATTGAACAGGCAAGTCAACAGATGCAAATACCCGTTCAGATACCAGTTTTGTGGCCTTGATTGGTTTTCCTACTCGATGACTCCCTCCGATTAGCTGTGCTTGTCTGAACTGCTGAATCCTCTTCTCAACATCAGGGCATTGCAGGCGTGGCAGCCACTTTTTTATCGAAGGATGGTTTACAAACTGCGCTGCAACATCCGGGCTTTCTTGATTTTCAAAAAAATAGGACAACAGCATCACGTCAGGCCCTTGAATCGCCAATGCCGGAGCAACCCCCGAAATTCGCGAAGCTATGGACTGGCCCTTGCGGTTCAATATCATGAAGTCTTGATTAAGTTGGGTTTTACCAGGTCCTCGGTGGTCACCTGTATTCATTGTTGAGTCAGTCAATTTGTTTTGATGTCGCCTTTTAAGAGTGTGAAGCCGCGATATCACTGGATGCGTTTTACCCGCACGGCTGAATTATGGCCCACCACAGATAAACGCCAACTGTCCATAAACCCCTTTGTAATTGTTACTTCAGGGTCTTTCACTGCCTTGATAAAAAAGGTGTCATGTTCAGATTGTCGCCAAATCATGCCGTTGGCCAATTTGAACAAGGTACCCTTTCGGTCCCAGCCGTCAAATGTTCCAACGATAGTGCTGTTTATCACATTGCCCAGCTCATCGTCCGCTTCTAAGCCTCGAGTGTCCTGTGTGGCGCTGGTACTTGCAGCACCGGCAGATGACCGGGCAGATGCATTTTCCAGGGTAGCCACTGAATGACGTCTTAGCCAATCATTAAGATTGGCCAGTTCTTGATCAGTCAGCTTTACAAGGCCGGTTTCTTTGAATTCTTTACCGGTCATGCGCTCTTCAAGTGTAGAGAATTCATCCGCGGCATTGGCAGTGACATGCATTGAAAAGGCAAGGATAATCAACAACAGTTTTTTCATTTAAAGTCTCGATGAATTGGTAGTACGATAGATTTACGGCGCAAGTTTATCATGTACTGACACTTAAAATTTACCTGGACACTTTCTGTGGCTACCTTATAGCTGATTTTCACAATTTGTCACGGCGTTAGGAGTTACCGAATCCTGTGGTCAGGCGGTTTCCACATTTGGAAACGGAACTACATCGACCTGGCCATGAAGGATGAAGGCTTTTCACAGCTTCGCCAGGACTACCAGGATGTGGCCGGTGCATTGAAACAGATCAGTGCACACAATAGTGATACCAGGTCGGATCTATTGGCCCTGAAAACCACACTGGAAGTTGAAATTCTGGAGCATGTGTCACGTCGTGGCGCATGAAAGCAGAATTAAGCATACACTATCAAATTATTGTTGAAATACTCGGAGAGAAAGATGAGCCAGGACAAAGACACCAGCAACGAAATTGAAAATCCGGAGTCGCAAGCGGAATCGACAATATTGGTCACTGATGCACCGGTATCTTCTGACAATATCCTTGATAACAACGGTCGGCGCAATTTCCTCAAACGGGCAGCGCTGGGTGGTGGTGGTGCATTGCTGGGTGGTGTAGGTGCTTACGGTTTTGTCAAAAGCGAACTCAAAGGGACACCCGTAAGCGATTATCCCCTGGTCGACGAGACCATTTTCAAGCCCAAGGATCAGCGGGATACCGTCTTGGCATTCGCACACAGTAAACATCTTGCGGAGATGTATCCGGAGCGGACCACTCAATACAACCAACTGCATGGAAAAGACTTCAACTTTCAGACCGGCTTTAAGCAAATGTATGCAATACCCTGGGACAATAGTAAACCGGGATATACGCAGCTGGACAGGGCGTTACAAATGGCCGGTTGGGAGCCATTGGTGGTGGCTGGCAGTCG
>PVMK01154029.1_pt1 | contig 25025 bp, 27 predicted proteins | sample 1853481 | NCBI WGS metagenome assembly PVMK01 (sample SAMN08533507, study PRJNA380276) | Marine sediment metagenome, whole genome shotgun sequencing project.
TGACCGCAGTGGGCCAAGGTGCTGAGGCGGCCCTGAGCATCTATGAAGATCTGATTCATCCATATTGGCTGGCAAAGCCAGGGATCTCAAAGAGCTGAGTCATTGAGATGTGGGGTTATAGAGTGCGGATTTAACTCATCCTCGTTCTTGATATGTAGAGGCGGAAGTTGATGGAAATTACAAATCACAAAACCCAAATAACAAACAAATAACAATGACCGAAATTCAAAATCCCAAACCTTCACATCATCTTAAAAAAAGAGAATCCCAAATATGTTTGGGTCATTGAGTATTGGAATTTGAGATTTATTTGTAATTTGGTGCTTGGGATTTGGGATTTGGGATTTCGGAATGCGGATTTCGGATTTGAGATCACACATAACACATCTCAAATTTTAGACATTTTATTTCACTTCACTTCTCCTGCCATACCGAATCCGTCGGCTGCGGTGGCGATGAAGCATCCACTATTTCCGCCACTATTCCCCTCAGACTGCGTCGTAAATGACCCCGTATAGATAGCCAGCAAACCGTTTCCAGCTAAGTCCTCAGCACCGGTGGTGATAGTGGCGGTATACGTGGTGTCGTGATCGAGATTGCTTGAGGGAGTGAAAGTGGCCGTGGTGCTGTTCACATCATAGCTGACCGTACCGATGACACCGTTATCCATAAGGAATGTGGTGGTGTTGATGGTCGAGGCGTTCATGCCCTCAGAGAATGTGGCGGTGATACCAGCGTCTACAGCAACGTCAGTGGCGCTATCGGTTGGACTGGTTGAGGCAACCGTGGGTGGTAAGGAATCACGGTTGTGGATAAAGATGTCAGGAGCCGTATTGGTATCACCAGCCACCAGGTTGTCAGCATCAGACTGGAAGATTACGGATTTGCCGTCGGCGGACATGGAGGGGCTATTGCTATTACCGTTTCCTTCGACGCCGGCTAAATCCACACTTGCCCGGGTGGTCACTCCCGTCTGCCGGTCGTGAACAAAGACGTCAGAGAATCCCAGGGTATCATCAGCCACAAGGTTGGTAGCATCAGACTCGAAGGCTACGTACCTGCCATCGGAGGAGATGGAGGGGAAATTGCTAATACCGTTGCCTTCGACGTCGGCTGAATCCACACTTGCCCGGGTGGTAGTTCCAGTCTGGAGGTCGTGAACAAAGACGTCGGTGCTGCCGTTGGTATCATTAGCCACAAGGTTGGTGGCATCAGAAACGAAGGCCACATACCTGCCATCTCCAGAGATGGAGGGGGCAGCGCTAGCTTGGTCTGCTTCAGTGCCATCCGAGCGCACACTCACCCGTACAGTAGAGATCGCACCGGCCTCATCGTAGATCCCGTCTCCATCTGCATCGCGGTCGCGAACAAAGACGTCACGGGATCCTCCCAGGAGAAAGGACGTATCACCAGCCACCAGGTTGTCGGCGATAGACTCGAAGGCCACGTATCTGCCATCAGAAGAGATGGAAGCAGAACTGCTGGCTCCGTTTGCTTCGTTGCCGTCTGAATCCTCACTCATCCGGATAGTCGAGACTTCACCAGGCTCATCATATATCCCGTTTCCATCTGTATCCCGATCGTGAACAAAGACGTCAGGAAAGAGTAGAAACTCAATTGCCATCAGATCCAGTTCACCACCAGACTCGAAGGCCACGTATCTGCCATCAGAAGAGATGGAGGGATTATTGCTAGGATCGATGCTTTCTGTTTCGTCTGAAACCACACTCACCCGCACAGTAGAGACTTCAGCAGGCTCATCGTATATTCCGTCACCATCAGCATCACGGTCGTGTACAAAGATGTCAGACCAATCGTTGTCATCATTGCCCACACCCAGAAGATTGGTGGCGATGGACTCGAAGGCCACATATCTGCCATCAGAAGAGATGGAGGGGGAATAGCTGCGGTCGTCTCCTTGGGTGGTGCCGTCTGAGAGGATACTTACTCTTGTGGTAGCTCCCGTCTGCCGGTCGTGGACAAAGATGTCCTTGTCAGTGTTTGTGTCATTGGCCACCAGGTTATCGGCTTGAGACTCGAAAGCCACGTATCTGCCATCAGAAGAGGTGGAGGGGGCAGTGCTGGCATTGTTTCCTTCGACGCCGGCTGAGTCCACACTCACCCGATCAGTTACTTGCGACCAAGCGATTCCCCCGGCCAGGACAAGAAAAACAATTCCAAGCACTAAGAGTAGCCGACCTTTGCGCTTCATTCTCACCAATTTTCTCCCTCATTCGCCCCATTACCTCGCCGCTTGTACTCAACTTGGTTGCAAAAGTGATGCCAAGAGATAACAATGCAAGAGATTTTAACTACTTAGATCGCCAAGATGCGTGAGCTGAAAAAATACTTCCATTTTTCTTTCCTACTAGCCGCAAAAAGTGGCCAAAACGCCTAATATTGGCAAAATTGAAGGGCATAAGAAAAGGCACTCGATCTCGCTAGGTGCCTTTTTTTATGGGATTTTATGGGGTTTACGGGGCTTGACTTTTCCAGTTCGACCCTTAGTTTAGTAAGAAGTAATTCTAATAGCCGACAGGATTAGAGGTGTCGGACAGCTTATAAATTCGAAATTCGGATTTAACAACATACAATATGTTACTCTTGCACCACTTGGAAAATGACCTCGGGGCTATTTGAACCATCCTTTTTTGCTGAAACTACAGGAGGTGGAACATGCCTACCATTGAATATAATGACATCACAATCAACGTTGACGATGAAGGATACCTGCTCAATGCAGAAGAATGGAATGAGAAGGTTGCCTGCGGTTTGACGCAAACAGTAGAGGACGTGGATGAGTGCGATCTTACAGACGAGAGGATAGAAATCCTCAAGTTTATGAGAGACTACTATAACCGATTCGAATCATTCCCTATCGTTCGCCACGTCTGCAAGAACGTCCATCAGGAGAATGAATGCCTCTACGAGCAGTTCATCGATCCGATCAAAGCTTGGAAGATTGCCGGACTTCCAAAACCAACTCCAGATGCAATCGCCCGTATCAGACATGAGTTGGAATAGGAAACAAGTAAAGGATGCACTAGTACGGCCGGTAGCTACGGTTCAGATGCCAACCCGATCGTGGCCGTCCCGGCCCGCCGTTCCATCCTCCGTAGTCCTGCCCGGCGGGACGGAGGATAGGCGCCAGATCTGCGGTATGTCAAGTAGGGGGCGAGCTCGAGCTGTGGTCAGACGAATGCCTTCATTAAAATCCCCCCCGCCCGCCTCGCCTGAGTCCGCCTCAGGCGGGCGATGGCGGGCAGGCCTAACCCCCCTTTATCAAAGGGGGGAACTAAATGAAATCACTGCAAAATCTCCCCCTTTCGTAAAGGGGGATGAAGGGGGATTTCTGTCTCGGCTTGAGAACAAAAGTAAACCCTTAAGATATGGTTTCTATTTCCGAGGTTATATGAGATGAAAAATATAATCATTGCTGTAACCCTGACTCTGGTAATCGCTCTAAGCCTCATGATTGCCGGATGTTCACCCAACTATGACCATGTAATCGCTGACAGCACGAAAGCCATAGAGAAAAATCCGGATGATGCTGATGCTTACCGTGAACGTGCGAGCGCCTGGGAAGAGAAAGGCGACTTTGACCAAGCTATCGCCGACTATAGTAAGGCTATAGAATTAGACCAACGTGATGTTAATCTCTACTATTTACGAAGCTACCTCTACAGTGAGAAAGGCGACTATGACCAGGCTATCGCCGACTGCAACAAGGCTATAGAAATAAACCCAGATGATGCTAAGGCTTACTATTTTCGAGGCAACCTTTACAGAAAGAAAGGCGATTATGACCAGGCTATCAAAGACTGCACCAAGGCCATAAAAATAGACAGAGATGATGCTATCGCTTATTACTTTCGGGCGAGGGCCTGGGAAGAAAAGGGCAACCTTGACAAGGCTATCAAAGACTGCGGCAAGGCTTTAGAAAAAAACCGCCGGGTTTGGCTGGATGCGATTTTATACAAATATCGAGCAGGGCTGTGGTTAAAGAAAGGAAAAGATCGTCGGTACAAGGAAGATCTCGCGAAAGCCCAGGAGCTATCAGATTACGTCGATGAGGGTAAACCCTAATATTTGGAAATCCTTGGAGGTAGTGTTGTAAGAAGTGGCGAACCGTATAAAAGGATGAATTGCAATGCGCTGGAAACGGATAGCGGGAATTGCCGCCATTCTGCTCATCGCCATGATCGTGGCAGCATACGTTATCCTCTCGACATACGACTACAACAAATTCAAACCGCGTATCGCTAAAGTAGTAGAAGATGCTACTGGCCGGAAGCTTACTCTGGCTGGTGACATCGATCTCGAGGTTGGCTTGTCGCCTACCCTGGTGGTAGAAGACGTCAGCTTTCAAAACGCCACCTGGGGCTCACGGCCTGAGTTGGCAAAGCTAAAACGCTTCGAGATCCAGATTGCGCTTTTACCGCTCATTCTAAAAAGAATTGCAGTCAAAAAAATCCTCCTTGTGTCCCCTGATATTCTGGTTGAGACTGACAGCTCTGGTAAATCTAATCTCGCTTTCGAAACCGAAGAAGGAGAGTCTCAAGAACCTGAAGACAAGAAAAGTGTCCGCTTCCCGAGAGTTCGTCTGCTGCAAGTACTTATAAGAAACAGCCGAATAAGTTATAAAGACGGCAGGTCAACAAAAACCTATGTTTTGACCGGACAGACTCTCAGGTCCACATCCAAAGATTACGACAGCCCTCTCAGAGTGGAGTTCAAAGGAGCCTGCAACGACATTCCCCTGGAGTTCGAAGGAACACTGGGTCCCATCCATGCACTGGCAGATTCCAAGCAATCTTGGCCATTGGACCTGACCATTAAGGCGGCCGGCACGATCGTTAGCGTTGAAGGAAGTATAAAAGACGTCATGAATCTAAAGGACATGACTGTTGCCGTGCACGTGGAGGGGCGCTCAATTCCCGAAGTTGCCCGACTCCTTCCTATGAGTGATGTGCCTGACCTGGGACCCTTCAAAATTGGCCTCGGGCTTTCTGATGTCGCGCCCGAGACCTACAAAATCTCTAACCTTAAGGTTGCCTTCGGAAATAGTGACTTGAAAGGTTCAGCGGAGCTGAGTTTGGCCCAAAAGCGGCCTAGGTTCACGGCTACGCTCTCATCCCAGAATTTGGACCTTAGACCCGTTCTGTCACAAACAGAGTTGATCTCCGGACCAAGAGAACCGGTTGGTAAGTCAAAGAAAAAACACGACAAGATCCTCCCAACCGATCACCTGCCATTGGATGTTCTGAAATACGCTGATGCCAGGCTTACGTTCAATGCAAGAGCTTTCTTGCTTCCGCGCTTGGCGATCAATGACCTCACTTTCAACATGGTGCTGGATAAGGGGCACCTTATGGTGAAGCGGCTCGAGGCAACCATAGGTGGTGGAACCTTGGATGCTCAAATCGACTTAAACGTGCAGGGCAAAGACGCAATGTTGCAAGCGGAACTGCAGATCAATCAATTAGATCTAGACCGGATGCTCAAGAAGTTGGGACTAGAAGACGTCGCTGAGGGCGAGGTGGACATACAAGTAGATGTTAAGAGCCGGGGCAATTCGGTGTCTGCAATAATGGCCGGACTTAATGGCAAATTCAGCTTTATCATCGGCCAAGGACAGATATACAACAAATACATCCATATTCTAGGCAGTATCTTTAGCCAAACACTCCCCCGGCTGCTCAACCCTTTTCTGGAAGCAACTGAATATACCCAGACGAACTGTATCGTTAGCGGCTTCGCTGTCAAGGACGGGCTTGCACGTAGCACCGCATTGATGTTCGACTCGGAAGACATGACTGTGCTGAGTAAAGGGGAGGTCAATTTCACTACGGAAGAATTGGACTTTTCAATCAAGCCGGTGCCAAAGGAGGGAGCCCGCAAGAAAAAGATCAAGCGCAGCATCAGCTTGAGTACATTAGCGAAGCAGTTCAGGCTGAGTGGTACGCTTGCCGATCCTTCCATTGAGGTCGATACCAGGCGGGCCTCCAAGACCTTTGGCAAGGGAGTTGGGGCCGCGCTCGTTGGCCCAGCCGCCGTGATTGCGGTTTTGTTCACTTCCAAAACAGGGGAAAAGGCCCCCTGCCCCACCGTCATCGCAGCCGTTGAGGAATGGTATAAGTCCTCCAAAAATCAAGAATCCAAATGACATTATCATTTACATTTCGCACCTTACCTTTTGCTCTCCGGAATCACGCGGGGAGAGTAGTCTTTTGTATTGACAAACATTCTCTTGTCCTTGATCTTAAGGTAGGCAAGATAACCACAGGCTGAGAGGGAAATTCCTATGGTGAGACGAAAAAGGGTCACAGGTAGGACTATTTGGCAACCGGTACTGATGGTTTCCGTTTTAGTGATGATCCTCTTCACTCCCTTTACCGGTACTGGTGCTACAACGGAGGTAAATAGGGCCTTCCTCGACGCAGCGTTCAACGGCGATACCATGGCCGTGAAGGCCCTGCTGGCAGAGGGTGCTGACGTCAATGTGAAGGATGGCATTGGATTTACCGCTTTATTTGGGGCTGCAAGAAGCGGTCACACTGAAACCGTCAAACTTTTGCTGGCCAAGGGTGCCGATCCGAATGTCAGACTACCTACCAGTGGCACAACAGCCTTGATGTATGCTGCACTTAACGGCCACAACGACATTGTAGTTGCCCTTCTCGATCAAGGCGCTGACCTCAATACAAAAAATAAACGGGGGATAACTTCTTTGATGTATGCTGCATATGGGGGCCGTAGCCAGGTGGTTCAAACACTGTTAGCGAAAGGGGGCTGAGATCAATGTGAAAGACAACGAAGGCCTCACTGCTTTAGAGTATGCAGAGACAACGCGCCATGACGAAGTTGGGCGAATACTCAAAAAGGCGGGAGCGAAGTAATAGTCGAACACATTGCCAAAGGGGCAGGGCCAGAGATGGCCCTGTTTTTTTGTGCAAGGAGGCAGTCCAGATCGATGGTCAGACCATACTAAATTTTGTGCCGAGTCCTCAGAAGCTGAAAGTGTGAATTAAGGGATGTAATGTATACTTTTACAGTGATCCAGGCAGTTCACATTTCTCATCGTTAGTTGCACTCGTCCCCTTCACTTGAACTCCTATATTCGTTCCCCGATAGAAGTTTCTTGTCTTGACAAATCAATCTCCTGTTCTTAATTGTTGCCAATAAGGCTGGGGCTGATTTGAACCAAATACCTTTGATGTACTGTGAATATCACCATATATGGAGGTGAGCGAAATGTCAGAAGAAAAAATCCTAAACGGTGTAGATGTGGATGCGGTTATAGGATTGATAAATGCCGTAAAAGAAAAACCTGACCTTGCCGAGTCCAAATTCCGAGCTAACAACGAATGGATCGACGGTGGGCACAATCGGTCCAGCATCAACGGTTATTACACTGCTGGTGAGGAGATGTCCCGTAGCAAACCATTTGTTTTGGATGCGGACGAACCCCCCATCCTGGCGGGACAAGATCGAGGAGCGAATCCTGTAGAGCACCTTCTAAATGCTCTGGCAACTTGAATGACTACCACCATGGTCTACCATGCCGCAGTTCGCGGTATAGAGTTGGAAGAAGTGGAATCGGAGTTGGAGGGCGATCTTGACCTCAAGGGCTTCATGGACCTCTCCGATCAAGTCAGGCCAGGCTATCAGGAAATCCGGGTAAATTTCAAAGTCAAGACGGATATTGAAGATTTGGAAAGGCTGAAGGCATTAATTAGGTTCTCGCCCGTGTACGATGTCGTCAGCAATGGGACGCGTGTAAAGGTTCAAGTAGAGAGGAAATAAATGCGGGTGGTGTAGTTGGTCTCGTCGGATTCAGGGCGAAGCTCGGAAGATAACCTAGTTCGATTTTCAAGAATCGCAGGAGGCAGAGTCAGAGATGACTCTGCCTTTTTGTTTGGAGAGTGTGAATTACATACTCTACACTTTCATCTGATATGACGAAAACCATTAGCATTTATAGATAGATACAAAATCGCAATATACAAGGACTCATAATTGTGAGCAGGAATGAGAAGTAGCTAGGACTCTTGAGAGACAAAAAAAGAGACTATGTGCTTTGACACAGTCTCTTGTAGAGTTATGTGTTTTTTATGAATCGTCTTCTGCATCTTTAAACATATTTTTCACCTCACTTTATTACTTTATTACATCTACTACAGGTGTAGTTTCCTGTGCTCGCTTCTTCTTCAGACAGTTTATCAGCGAATCCTCGCACAGCATTTATTGTTTCTTCATGTGACATACATTTTCGGCAGATTGTTTCATCCCCCTCTATAATGCCTGAAAAGCTTGAGAAATCTCCACCTGGAGTTCCAATATGACCCATATTTAATTCTCCTTTATTGTGGTCTCACAGTATCCAACTGCTGTTGCAGTTCAGTCTATTTCTACTATTTTGCCGCACCTACTTTCAGATACAACGCAGTGTCGCTTTTATCATATTCTGTAACTCTTGTCGAATATGATTTTTCTGTGTCTATACCAAACTGTTTCAACACACCTTTACACCCTACTGAAGCTGCACCAGTTGCTACTGATTTTCCTTTCTTATCTTTTCTTTTTCCAAACATACTTTAATCCACACTCTTGCCCTTTTTGAGCCGCCCCCGTATGTAGTAGTATCCTTCCTAGAGCCGAAAGTGTGAATTAAGGGATGTAATATTAACTTCGATAGTGATCGAAGTGCCTTTACGTATCTCATCACTACGAAAAGTCAAATCTCCTTCTCATACCTTCAATCCTGGCCATTTTTGGGTCTTGGCAAGCTATCTACAATTTCCCATCACAGGTGCCCCACCAACATCTTGATGACACCTAGCCGTACCTACATTTCCATTATTTGGGGGGTCGCTCTACTGATAGCGATGGCCGGCCCAATGGACTAATATGCAATCCAACTAACCGATCAGAATCTTACATGTTTCTCATCATAACAGAAACTCTCTGACCCCTTTTAACTTGAGGCTTGACTGAGCGACCCATAGAGATTAATGTGCACGTACTAAGGGTCCAGTCATATTAAAAAGGTCGGTTTCGCTCTAAAGGATTGTTTCCTTTGCCAAAGCGGTGACCTGAGATTTGGGACCATAACAGAAACTTTTTGAAGGAGGTCAGCACAGTGGCAGAAGGAACTGTTAAGTGGTTTAGTGAGAGTAAGGGGTATGGCTTTATTGAGCAGGAGGATGGTGAGGATTTATTTGTTCATCACTCCGCTATCAACATGGAAGGTTTCAAAACTCTTAATGAAGGTGACCGGGTGAGCTTTGACGTAGGGCAGGGCCAAAAAGGTCCTGCAGCCGAGAACGTCACGAAGCTTTAGTTGGCGGTAACACGCTTATTAAGGGCATCTCGCCGAGATTAGACGAGATGCCCTTTCGTTTTGTTGTATGGGAAAGTGAACCAGATGATGCGTAGTTAGGGGTATTGAGTATCGAAATATTAGTGGAGAGAGGGATGTAATCGCCACTTTAGAGGCTCACATATTATCCCACCAAGGAACAAGCCATTGGTCCTTTTTTCAAAAATCTGTTAGGGCATTCCAGGGTGTGATGAGAGCGGATGTTGGTTTCAGTATTTCTCGCTTTCAATATCGTGAGTGCCATGCGATAAGTAGCTGTCGTCTTTCGCAATTTACGGTTGGGTTAAGAGATTTTCCGCATTATAAAGCGGATAATACGCTGTATAAGCTAAGGTTATGCGGCAATAACTCCGGCGGCTCACGGCGGTCGGACTTGCTGCCTTGTGTATGCCTGAGGTTCCTGTCGAAAAAGGGGAGAATGATGAGCTTGATTGAGAATAGCAATTTCGGTATGGGCCCTGAGGAATTCGGAGCCGATATCCCAATTGCACCGCAAGAGAACTTCGTCAACGGCGTGTATTCTTCAGTGGATGAAGCGACTGCATGCGGACTGGATCGGCTGCGTAGCGAAGATGGCATCATTCCAACTTGTAAATTGGGCTGTTGTCACTGTTGCCGGTATCATATCCTTACGAACATTGCAGAGGCCCACACCTTGGCGCAATATGTCAAGCGGGAATTGTCAGTAGACCAGATAAACGGCCTTCGGATGCGAACGCAACAATGGCATGAATGGGACAATTCCAGGCCGGGCAGATATCCGTCGGCCAACATCGACAAGCAGACAGATTTTTCCAACTATGACCATTGCTGCCCTCTGCTGGTAAATGGCGCATGCAGCGCCTATCCCGTGAGGCCAGTCATGTGTCGAACGCATTTTGTCTGTTCGCATCCCCTATCCTGCTGCGCAGCAAACGATCCGGAATCTACAGAAGACGCTCTGGTGGTGCTCACGTCCGTTGTGACGGCGACAAGTCCGTTTTCAATGGCAATAAGGGATCATATCGAAAACGAAGGCTTGGATTTCTCTCGGTCAATAATGCTTCTTCCGCATTGGTTGGCGATTGAAATGGGTTGGGATTTCGCCATATCGCTGTGATTTATCGCAGATGTTCGGCAGGGATACAATCCACCGCATAACCACTCGCTGCAGTCGGACTGGGCATACAGCTTCGTTGGGTTTCTGGACTGAGTGAACATTACATACTTTAATCTACACTTTTGCATTTCAGAGATGCCCACTATATCTATGTGCAGTTAGAATTTTGTATTCATTTTTCAAAAAGCACTGCGGAGCTTCGGCTCCGTTTTACCTTTACATACCCCACTTAGTCGTCGTATTCTAGAGGAAGTTCACATTCCCACTATCACTCATCCACGAGAGACAATCTTTTTGTTCTGCGTTGGTCTGATCCGTCTGAAAATCTCAAAGATTTGTGTTCCCTTTAAGTTTTTGCGCTAATAGTCGATCTAAAATGAAGGAGGAAAACCATGATGAGGAAAGGAAGAAGTATAGGTCTAGCCATAGGTCTTGGTGCTTTCCTTTTGGGTTGCGCCACAACTTCCAACCTTCCAATGACAGCCAACATCAATGATTACGTTACGCTGGGTACTGATACGAATATCTTGCAAACTGTGGCCTTCGAGTATGAATCAAAGATATCAGATGGAATTATCAAGCCCTGTGAAAAAGATAGAGGGCCGGAGCAGAGTAGTCATCCAGGCTATCTCCATACGGAAAGCACGACTCTAGAGCGAATGTTGGATGAGTACATGAGCCACAAATTCTTCCAAATGAATCCCGATGCAAAAATAAGGATAAAAGTCACGCTTACTGATTTTTGGATTGAACAATACCTGTCCGATAGTACAGGAAAGGCAGTCAAGTCAGCTAGTTTCGGTGGTGAGGTCACTAGCGTTTGTTTAGCAAAAGTGAAAGTATTGGTCACAATTAATCGAAGTGGGGTAGATTATTCAAGAATCCTCGTTGGCTCGGCTGAAGAAACACACGTTTCCGGGTTCGGAACAGAAGCCCAGAGGAGTTATCGTTACAAAGGCAAGGAGTCAGTTGAGCATACCCATGCAAAGAACATAAACCAGGCGAACAACGAGGTTCTGGTGCTGATGAATCGCTACTTTGAAAATATGGACTTATGATAACTTGCGTGTAATGCATTTTCAAAGAACACTGCGGAGAGAAGCAATGATGACTCTGATAATCTATGCGGGCATTTTCATGCTCTCTATCTACATAGCCGTGGTTAGTCAGGGCTATATAATGGCTCTTGCTTTCGTTGTCGGTGGAATTGCGTTTTTTTCTATGCAGCGCCACTTACATAAATATTATTCCGAGATAGTAACGAAGGACGGCATGGATTCTGATTCCGATGACGACCATCTGAGATTACCACCGGCTTGACAAACCAGAGGGTAACTTATAGCTAGATTTCAATAACCGGACATTAACGGCAGGGTCATACTTGGGCCTGCCTTCCACTATTCATCTTCCAAAAGAACCGTGCGGCGTCACTGGCTCCACTTTTTTATGTTCACAACATTTTGTGCCAGTGTAGATTTTGAGCGAGTGTGAATTAAGGGATGTAATATAAATTTTCGCTTGGAGCTAGTGACAGAATTACACTTCAGCATTTCTTCTTTGACTATGCAAAGCCATTCCTGATTTGTGGTTTTTCTTGACATAGACCTACCTGCTAGCCTAATTCTCCGAAAACTTGAATATTGAGAAGTAGTGGTTACTGTATGGAAATGAATTCCTATTGGATTGGTGGTTTTTCGTATTGAAAACCATTTTTCCAGAGTTATTCTTAGTGAATTCGTAGCAAACTTGCACCAGCCAAGGAAACACGGCTACGGAGCCACACAGGAGGAGGGGTTCACCATGAAAACTCAGCTTAGATTCTCCAAAGTCATCCTGTTTGGTTTGGCGGTGACGTTTGTGGCTCTCTCGGCTGCAAAAAGGGTGGAACTAGCCTCAGTTGCTTCAGGAGTTCTTGACGGGAAAAAATTCGTCGGTCCAACTGGGGAGAAGGGCAAAAAGGTCGATCATGAGGACGTATTGAGCTTCAGTGACGGTACATTCACTTCGTCCGCTTGTTTCCAATATGGGTTTAAGAGCGGCCCCTATACTGCGACAGTCGAGGATGACTCTATCCATTTCCAGGCTGAGATCGTCAGTCCTACGCATGGAAAGATGGAGTGGAAGGGTACCTTGAAAGATGGCACCCTTGATGTTACCTACTCATGGACCAAGGAGCGATGGCTTTGGACCACTTTTAGGGAATACTGGTTTACGGGATCTTTAAAAGAATAGAGGGCGCTAGCTTGAATATGGCTCTGCATTCATAGGGAAGTGATCATTATGTCTGAGGCCCGCCAAGCACCTGCTGAGACGCCGAAAATCCGGCGTTTTCTTAAGATATCGCTGATTATCGGGTTTCTGGTGTTAGTGAATTATGGCGGTAGCTTGGTGGTTAAGCAAATCAACTTTCAGTTCTGGCCCGAGCACGAGCGTCTAATGATCACAGTCCTCTGGTTCGCCATCGTGGTCTATGTACTTTGGATGGCTCTTCCCTTCGTGCCCGGTATCGAACTTGGCCTAGCGCTGATGGTTATGCTCGGGACCAGGGGTGTTGTCTTGGTGTATCTCTGCACTCTCTTGTCCTTGTCCTTAAGTTTTACCATTGGCAGATTGATACCTCTCAATGGTTTCGCCCGGTTCTTGGGGTGGCTGCACCTGCACAAAGCCCAGGATCTGGTGCTCCAACTGGAACCTTTAAATTCTGAGGAAAAACTGAACTTTCTGTTGAGAACCGCTCCCTCGAAGGTTATCCCTTTCCTACTGAAACACCGCTACTTAACGATTGCTATCGCCTTGAATCTTCCCGGCAACGCCTTAATTGGTGGGGGCGGGGGCATCGGCTTGATCACCGGAATGAGTAGGCTGTATCCATTCCCCAAATACATCCTGTTGGTCAGTCTCGCCATAACGCCCCTTCCCATACTGCTTCTGGCAGGCAAATTGCCTGTATGATTTTCAGGCCTGGAACCTTGCGAGGGCTGAAGGGAATAGTAATAATGAGAAAAGCTTTTTGGGAAGGTTCGAAGACGTTTTCCAAACTTCTCTACATACCTATGATAATTCTCGCCTCTGTGATCTTCTGGCTTCTTCTCGCAAGTACCTCGTCTTCTGAAAAAAAGGTCGATCTTAAAGAAACCTTAACGGTGGATAGAGAAGAGAGTGAGGGACTTATAAAAGATGGAGACAAACTAATTATCGACCGCTTTTCCATGGCAACGGAAGAGCGGGATAAAGGCTTCTTTGTTCCCAAGGGATGGCATCTAATGAGATTCCGTGGGACGAAAACATTAACGCATTATACCCCAGTTGAACATGGCAATAATGTCTATATCAGGGCAGAAAGTGACGGGTCCGCTGCGGTTATCTATAAAATTGCAAAGTTTGACCCAAAGGAGTATCCCTACATAGCCTGGAAGTGGAAGGCAGAAAATATCTTAGAGAAAGGAAACGCCTATACTAAAAAAGGGAATGACTTCTCGGTGTCGCTGGGAATAATATTCGACTACGATCCACAGAGGGCTTCTTTTGCGAAAAAAATCAAGCACTCATTTATCAAGTTGTTCTATGGCGTCTATCCCCCTGACTATGTGATTCTTTACGTGTGGGGTAATGGAGTACACGAAAAGAAAGGGGACATAATATCTAGTCCTTATTCAGGAACTGTAAAGATGTTTGTCCTTGAGAATGGCAGTTCACATTTATATAAATGGAGGATAGAAGAAAGAAATATCCTTGAGGACTTCAAAGAGGCATTTGGAGCTTATCCAAAACAGAGAGTTGGTGGGATAGGAATCCATACAGATTCTGACAATACATCATCCTATTACAAGAGTAGGTATCAGGCGGTGGGCTATTATGACGACATTATTGTTTCGAAAATACCACGTTTTGAAGATTAGAACAGTCGTCTTGAAAGAGGCCGGAAAAAAATATCCCGGCGCACTCATGAAACCGCCAAGAGGTCCTCATGAGTGATCCGGGACTTGTGGTTTGGGAATATGTGATCAGTCACCTATCCGGATGTCCACTCTCCGGTTTATCGCCCTGCCCTCTGGGGTAGTGTTACTAACTCTGGGCATCTCCTCTCCATAGCCAAGAGTTTCTATCTGGCTTCCAGGAATACCTTTGCTCACAAAGTAATCACGAACCGCCTTCGCACGACGTTCGGATAGCTGGTGGTTGTATGCCGCCGAGCCTGTGGAGTCCGTGTGCCCTTCGATGACCATAGTCGCACCAGGCTTTTCATCGAGCTTTGGAACTACAGCGTTGTAGACGCGCGTCCAGGCAGTCTCATCAACCTCGGCACTGTCGAAATTAAAGTAACCCCCTCCCACGCTAATAATATTGGGGGCTACTTCGCGGACCCTCATCTCCTCAGTAGCCACATCCGCGACTTCCATGTACAACACCTTGCTGACGAAACTCTCAACTGCCACTGCATCTGAGATCATCTCTTCACCATCAGCATAGGTGCAGTTGCCAAGTTCGTTGATCTTTCTCAGGGTCTTTTCACCTTCCTCACTGTCGGCCAAGGAAATGACATCAAAACAGATGTTAGTGTATTCGTTATGGAGCGATTTTGCCGCTTTGTAAGGATCCTTACCCTTGTTTACTTCGCCGTCGGAAACGATAATCACTGAGGTCTTGCCGGAAAATCGGCTCATTACCTTGCCCAAGGCTTCGATCTCCGTTCCAAGTGGGGTCAAGTTTCCGAAAATCTTCCCCTTATCGGGTAGCTCTTCAATTGCCTGCTCGAAGAAATATCGCGAGTATCTCTCCGGTCCAATGAGTGTTTCGTTGGGATAAAAACCTTGGATTGCAGCGGTGTAACCCAACTCAGGAATCCGCTCGTTCATCGACAGAAGCATCTTTTTGACCAGTACGGCTTTGACTTCTTTCCGTTCTTTGTGCTCCATGAACATGGAGCCGGATTGATCAATCAGGATGACGAAATTGTCCACCCTGGGAATTTTTTTGGCTTCCGCTACAACCACACCAACTGCAATTGTCATTGCTAAAATCAAACTAATGATAGCAAATCTGCTCGTCCTTGCTTTCATGGGTTCTCCTCCTTGATTTCAGGAACTCGGGTGAAGTTCAACTCTGATAATCACCGAATGCTGGTCAGTCAACTCGGGGTTGAAAAAAGAAAGAGAATCGGTAGGATTGGAAAAGTTCAACATCCATATTATTCTAGAAATTCGATGCTATGAATGAAGGCCACTGCCCTGCCGTCATCAGCGGACGAAGTTGTATCTATCTCGAGAGCGACACGAGATATGCTGGGAACTTCGTCTTTTTGAAAGTACCTTTTAAACGCATCAGCCAAGTCAAATTCTGAAATTATTGTTTCCCCTGGTTTCGGATTGCCGAGACAAACGAAACGTCCCCCCTCGTGATAATAGTTTCCTTTGTAGGCTTTGTTTACCTTGTCATGTCTGCCGAGAAATAGACCGATAAAATAAGGACTGTCCGGTATCGTAAGGTGGCCACTAGAAATCTTGTCATCACCAAAAAATACCAGGACGAGTAAAGCTTCATTATTAACCTTCCCTTCATACGAGGCACCTTTCGGATATTTAACAACTCCCCACTCAATCTTCACTTTAGAATATTTGCCGGGATCCACAAATTCTTTTACTATCAAAGCCATTAAGGGCTTTTTCGCTTCAAGAAACAGAGCACCCTCATCAACATCTAGATCGAGTTTCTTACGATCCTTAGCTGCTTCTTTTAACTCGAATCCTTTCTTTTTCAGCCATTCTTCAATAGAACCCTCTTCATAATCGGAAAAATCGATCAAAAAGGTATCTTTTTGACTAGTGCCATTTTCTGGTTTACTAGAAAGGGTCGACTCGGTTACTGAGGGCAACTTTTCGGATATGCTTGACTCTTTTTGTTCAGAGAAACTGTTGCTACCTGATGTTACTATGAGAATTGTTAATAATGCCGTGAATAGACCTTTCACTCTTCTATCCCCTTTAGTGCCGTTAAAAAAACCATCAACCTCACATTCCCTCCCCCTAGGAGAGGGGGAATGAGCTGTCGAGCAAGTGCTTAGTATGCCACAGTCAATTATCTTCGTGGAAGAGTAATACTTGAGAATTTATTGTCAATACTGAAAATAAAGGTTAATGGTTCACGGGCGAGCATAAAGTCTGCCCCTACTCCACCAAATTCTCCATCTCCACCCGTTGGGGGAGCGGGCAAGGGCGAGGGAGAGAGATAATGCCTTATAAGTTGCCTCATCAAAATTAGTAATTATAGTTAAGCAAAACAAGTACGAATCTCACCGTTCGCTACGAAGGAGACAAAACCATGAAAAAATGGATGTATATAGGCGGTGCATTGATTCTGATCGTTGTCGCTGCGTTGGTCATAGGACTATCGAAGTTGGGCCCGATCATTAAAACTGCAGTCAACACCTACGGCCCGAAAATAACCAAGACAGAGGTGCGAGTGAAAGATGTTAGTATCTCCCTATTTGCGGGTGAGGCCAAACTCAAGGATTTTCTATCTCGGCAACCCCAAAGGATTCAACTCACCTCAGGCCATGAGTGTAAAGGCTATATATGTGGATGTGGATGAAAAGTCCATAACCGGCAACCCGATTATCATCGACAGGATCGAGGTGGTCGCTCCGGAGATCAACTATGAGAAGGTGCGAAGAACGGATAATTTTAAGACCATCTTAAACAATGTCAAAAAAAGCGCCCGCACCTCAAAGTCTTCGACTTCGAAAGAAAAGTCGTCAAAAGATGGAGCAGGGAAAAAATTCGTGATCAAAAACTTTATCGTCAGAGATGGCAACGTCAATATGGCCATGTCCGCGCAAGGCGGCCCGAGCCTCAGTGCTTCAGCGTCCCTGCCGGATATCCACCTCAGAAACGTAGGAGAAAAGAGTGGCGGCGCCACAGCTGAAGAAGTTTTTAATACAGTATTCGCAGCACTCTACGAGAAGATCGCTTCCCCTGCCGTGACCGCTACTCTCAACAAAGAGCTAAGAACACTCGTTTCGCGAGTCCCTATAGAAGACGAGGCAACCAAAAAAACAATTGGAAACACAGTCAATGAAACGGTCAAAGGGTTGTTCGGTAATCGTAAATAGAATCAATGGCTGGAGCACAGTAAACAGAGCAGAGGAATGTAGGGTGGTTAAAGCCAGGTGGCAAAGCGGAGGGCCAAACCGTCAGGGCCAGCAATGATAAAGTCTCGCAAGCCGTAATACCGATCCTCGATCGGGCTTAATATTTTCGCTCCCATCTTATTGGCAAGAGTCCAGTATGCGTCCACATCGGGCACCATGACTCGCATATTGCCGATCGGCTTGGCTGGAGGCGGCGGAGTACCCGGCACTGCTGATAAGAATAACCGGGCGTCTTCCCACTTCAGTTCCATGAACGTTCCTTCGTCTCGTACCACCTCGAATCCGTAGCTTTGGTAAAACTCACTGGACTCTTTCATGTTACGAACGTAAAGAGCAACGACAAGTTGCTCGCCCGGATTCACGTAACTCTTCATGAAGATAATCTCAGAATCAACAGGAGTTGTTATAGTAAGTGCTGTTAATTTCTTCCTTGTGCCCTACGCCCTGTGCCTTGCGCCTTTCATCAATCTGCATTCTTCAATCTTCAATCTTCAATCTAAAATGCGGTGATCACTTCTTCTTGAGTTTCCGCAGTTCCAGGGCGCAGACTGCGGGATCAGGTTTCTTGTTGATATCCGTCACCGAAATGAATCGTAAGAACCCTTCTTTATCGACAATAAAAAGAGCCCGCTCAGTAACGCCATCGGAACGCAGCACACCGTATGTCTTTGCCACAGCACCATGTGGCCAGAAATCTGATAGCACATGGAACCACACGTTTTCCAATCTGGTTTGTCCAGGCATGGAGTGTGGGGATGTTGTCCACCGTGATGCCTAGCAGTACTGCGTCGGTTTCGGAAAAGACATCTTTTACGATATTGTAGCCCGGCCATTGCTCCGAGCATATAGGGGTCCAGGCTGCAGGAACAAATGAGATTACGACATTCTTCTTTCCATGGAATTGGTGCAGAGCAATCTTCTCACCAGAAACCGACTGGAGAACGAAATCGGGGGCTATTTCGCCAACCTCTACCTTCAAAACGCTGTCTATGGGCTTCTGTTTCCCCGGGTCGTAGATGCTCTTTTGCACTGCTTCTGACAGCCCTGAAGTAGGACTGCTCAGATAAACCAGGACCGCCAACAAAACCATACTTAACTTCAGAATTCTTCTCACGGCTATCACCTCTTCAGGTCAGTTCAGAAATTTGTAGGAGCACTTTAAATTAACTCAGGTCATAGCGAAGTTCAACTTTTACTAAGCCCCTCCCTCCTCCTCCGGCTCAAAGTGACAAACTGCCGAAGACTCCAGGCACAAAACTTGGCACAGCTCATCAATCACCTTTTGTTCCGGCTCATTGAAATCGCCGTCTGCTTTGGCAATCAGGATGCTGGCACGAACGAGAAGTGAGGCTTTCTCCTCATCGCCGGAAAACTTGGCAACAGCTTTTAGCACCTGTTTTTTTGCGGTCCCAAAATCCTTTTTGATTGCATTGCCCCAGTCTCGGAACAGATTGACCGCCTGGTGTACATCGAACAACTTGAGTTCGTTGACGTTTTCCAAAATAAAGTCCAGTGCCAGCCGTTCCGAGAGCCCGATCTCTTCGTCCGCATGAGCTAAAAGAGCAGTAGCGGCCATCATAGCTTCTAGGAAGGGTTTATTGCGATGCCGTTCCAGTTTCTCTGCCAATGATTCCCTGGCGGCACGAAAAATGTTAGCCATAATCTTCCCCTTGTCTGTTAGCTTAGATGCGGTGTATTCGGAGATCTACGGGGCCGAGCGTCTTCCACGGAAAGGTATTATAACCTACCAGCCCTTTCTCACAACTATTGTTTAAGAATTCATCGCATCATCGAAATCCATGTAAATCTCTATATCGCCCCCTTCCCTCGATGTTTTCAGGTTGGGATATCTCTTTTTGAAAACGCGGATCATTGCCGCATTTTCTCGCAGGACGTAGGCGGAAAAAGCTTTGTACTGGTTTTCCCTGGCGATCTTCTCAAGAACTCCTAGAAGGTAGGAGGCTATTCCCATACCTTGATGATCCTCGCGCACGATGAAGGCCACCTCGGCCGTGGTCTCGTCTACCATCCCATATGAACCCGTGGCAACCACATCCAAGTTTCCTCTGTTGCGCACCAGACCGATCACGGTCATGTTTTTTCTGTAGTCCAGTGTAGCCAGATGCTTCTGCAGATCTTCGTGGGTAAATATCTTCCTATTATGAAAAAACCTGTAATAGATGGTCTGTTTCGTGAGAGAATAGAAAAAATTCCTCGAGGCCAGCTCATCCGATGCAAGAAGGGGGCGAAACTCGATGGCTTGACCATTCTTCATTACCATCGTGCTTTTGTAGCCGTCCAGAAAAAGAAGGTCTTCGGGTTGTGGAGGCAGTTGGGTGGGGAATATGTAGCGGCGCTCCTTTGCCGCCTCCATAATGTCTTCACGAAATTTGGGATGAGCTATCTGGGCCAGTTCCACCACTCTCTGATATATGCTTTTGCCTTGAAGTTCCGCGATACCGTACTCTGTTACCACGAAATTCACATCACCCCTGGTGGTGGTCACTCCCGCCCCTTCTGACAAGTGGGGTACAATGCGAGATGTTTTCCCGTCTTGAGCTGTAGATGGTAGCACTATGATGGAGAAGCCCCCTTTGGACATGGTGCTGCCGCGGAGGAAGTCCACCTGATCTCCGAGGCCACTGTAGAATAGGTACCCCATGGAATCGGAGCACACCTGGCCTGTCAGGTCCACCTCCAAGGCTGAACTAATTGAGACCAGGTTATCGTTTTGAGCGATAACGGTCGGATCGTTCACAAATTCCGAGGAGCGGAAATAGAACATGGGATTGTCATCTACGTAGTTATAGATCTTTTCCGATCCCATACAGAGAGAGGCCACCACGCGCCCAGGAAGAAATGTCTTCTTCTTGTTGGTTATTACTTTCTTTTCAAAAAGAGGCAGAAAGCCATCGCTGATCAGATGAGTATGTACTCCCAGGTCCTGCTTTTCGTCCAGATATTTCAAAATGGAGTAAGGCAATTGCCCGAAGCCGAGATGCAGGGTGGCCCCGTTATCTACGAGCTGCGAAACGTAATGGCCGATTCTTCGGGCTACCTCGGTTTCAGTTAAGGTGGGAAGAGATACTACAAGCGGCTCTTCGTGTAACACCAGATAGTCGATTTCATCCACATGAACAAAGCTGTCGCCCGAAGTCCTGGGCATCATGGGGTTGACCTGGGCGATGACCAACTGCGAATTGTCCACTCCTGCTCGGGTGATATCCACTGAGACGCCCAGACTGCAATTTCCAAATCTGTCGGGTGGACTCACCTGTACGAGGGCCACATCAAGACCGATGCGCCTTTTGTAAAAAAGCCGCGGAATCTGAGAGAGGTAAGCTGGGATGTAATCAATTTTGCCCTCGAAAGCTGCCTTACGCATGGCGAGACTGATAAAAAAGAGCTTCAGGGAAAACCTGCGCAGAAAAGATTCATCGTCAACATAGTCGGCCAGAGTTTGGGAGAGCATCTGATATATGGTTATGTCATCCAATTCACTGTTTTGGACCATGGTCCGGATCAGATGCTGAGGTTCCCCGGAGCCTGTGCCGATAAAGACTCTGCTGCCAGTTTTGATTTTTGAGATTGCTTTCTTTGCTTCAACTATTTTGTCAGGGCAATAGTCGCTCAACCATTGGATGTAGTCCATAAATTCTCCTCAATTGACCATGGTGTAATCTTAAATCTTCAATCTTCAATCCGCAATATTTAATCTTAAATCTGCGATCTATAATCTGCAATCCTTATTTACCTTAGCAAAATAATCGAAATATACCCATATTCTTGACAAACATAAAGTCGGATACCATAATTCAAAGTAGAATAACAATGCGTTACAGATTTAGGACTTATCTACAGCCCGGATATTTCTGTTGTTGAAAAGCCAGATCATGGCTAATAAATTAGCCTGATAACAAAAGGACGAACAAACCAACACGGGGTCAGCCCTTGACTTGGCGGCACGGGCAGGAGGCGATGACAACATGTCCAAAAATCTCTATATCGCATCAATCGAGCCGGAGAGCGGTAAGGTAACCTTGGTGCTGGGCGTAATGGAGATGCTTTCCAGGCGTATCCGGAATATCGGTTTCTTTCGGCCCATCATCAAGTCGAGTGACAAGCCCGACAACGACATTCAACTTATTTTAAGCCGTTACAATCATGAGCTGGCATACGAAGACACCTATGGATACACCCACGAAGAAGCACGAAACATGATCGCAGGGGGACAATACAATGAGCTCCTGAAGAACATTGTCAGCAAGTATAAAGCACTGGAAAGTCAATGCCCTTTTGTTCTGTGTGAAGGGACGGATTTTACCGGTGTCTCCTCAGCCTTCGAGTTCGACTTCAACGCTGATGTGGCGAACAATCTGGGGGCGCCGATCCTGGCGGTGGTGAATGGGTTATCCAAGTCCCCGGCTGAAGTGGTGGATGCTGTGCGTGTGGCCCGGGAGTCTTTTGGAGGGCATGGGTGCACTCTTGCGGCGACAGCAGTAAATCGAGTCGAAGCAGACAAAGTTGACACCATTGCCAAGGAGATAAGAGGGCTGAAACTTGAAGGTGAACCCATCTACGTCCTGCCGGAAGAACCAACCCTTGGAAAGCCAACAGTCGGTGAAATCGCCAGGGCTCTCAACGCCACAATCCTTCAGGGTGAGTCGAATGAATTGAATCGTGAGGTCCGCGATTTTAAGGTTGCGGCGATGAATTTGCCGAATTTTCTGGATTATGTCGTAGACGGTGCCCTGGTCATCACGCCGGGAGATCGTTCCGACGTCATCGTGGGAAGTGTAGCCACAGCTTTTTCAGAAACCTATCCAAACATAGCAGGGATTCTTCTAACAGGTGGACTGACTCCCGAACCCCAGGTGCAGCGGTTAATTGAAGGTGCGAAAAAGCCGCCCACGCCAATAATATTAGTCGATACTGATACCTATACCACTGCTATGAATGTAAGTGCGGTGCCGGCTGTTATCACGTCTGATAACGAGCGTAAAATAGCAGCGGCACTGGGCCTCTTCGAATCCAGAGTAGATATGGGGGAACTCGGAAATCGCATCACTGGGGTTCGTTCTGTAAGGGTTACTCCGATCATGTTTGAGTATCAGCTCATTGAGCGAGCCAAATCAAAACGCCAGCACATTGTCCTGCCGGAAGGCGACGAGGAGCGCATTCTCCGGGCCAGCGAGGTACTTCTTCGCCGTAAGGTTTGTGACCTAACCTTGCTGGGAGATGAGAAGGAGATTCAACAAAAAACTGCTTCTCTGGGGCTCAATCTAGAAGGGGCAAACATTGTCAATCCGGTTCAGTCCAAATGGCTCGCGGCTTTTGCCAAAACGTACTGTGAGATGCGCAAGCACAAAGGGATCTCCGAGGAGATGGCGGCCGATGCCATGACCGATGTCAGCTACTTCGGCACCATGATGGTGTACCAGGGCAAAGCAGATGGCATGGTATCGGGTGCGGTTCACACTACTGCTCATACGATTCGGCCAAGCTTCGAGATCATTAAAACCAAACCTGGTTGTTCTATCGTTTCCAGTGTTTTTCTCATGTGCCTCGCAGACAGGGTGCTAGTGTATGGGGATTGCGCGGTGAATCCTAACCCTAATTCGGAGCAACTGGCTGATATCGCCATTAGTTCAGCGGAAACAGCAAGTATGTTCGGGATCGAACCCAGGATCGCCATGCTTTCCTACTCCACAGGAGAGTCTGGCGAAGGGGAGGCTGTGGAGTCGGTGCGACAGGCAACTGCCATTGTCAGGGAGCGTCGACCAGATCTGAAGATCGAAGGGCCGATCCAGTATGATGCAGCGGTGGATGCAAGCGTTGCAAAAACCAAGCTTCCCGAAAGCGAAGTTGCTGGGCACGCCACCGTTTTCATCTTCCCCGATCTTAATACCGGCAACAATACTTACAAGGCAGTTCAGCGTTCCGCCAATGCGGTCGCTGTGGGCCCGGTGTTGCAAGGGCTGAACAAATCGGTGAACGACCTGAGCCGCGGTTGCACGGTAACGGACATTGTGAACACCGTGGCCATACCGCGATCCAAGCGCAGGATGCGAAGTAGTCTTAGTTTCAATCTGGATTGGAGTCCTCACCCGAGCCCTGGGGCTCTAGAGCCCTCAGAGGGCCTGAGTTCTCTGTGCGCTCTGTGAGAGATTTCGGATTTCGGATGTTGAGAGGTAAATGGAGAGGGAAACACACATGAAGATTCTGGTCATCAATTGTGGGAGTTCTTCCATCAAGTATCAACTGTTTAATATGGAAGACGAGTTGGTCATGGTTTCGGGCCTGGCGGAACGCATCTGTGAGCCCCAGGGAAAGCTCACCCACAACAAGTTTCCCGACACGGAAGATGAATTAACGATCGTCAAGGAAGATCCTATTCCAGATCATAAAAGCGGCATGAATACAATCGTAAGCCTGCTCACCGACAAAGAATATGGGGTCATAGAGGATGCTGCTGAGATCCTTGCAGTTGGCCACCGCGTAGTGCATGGAGGGGAAAGATTTCATGAACCCGTCTTGATAAGCGATGAGGTTATCCGGGCCATCGAGGAAAACATTCCCCTGGCCCCGCTGCACAATCCCGCCAATTTGATGGGTATTCGGGTTGCCCAGACTCTTATGCCTCAAGCACAGCAGGTGGCAGTCTTTGACACGGCCTTTCATCAGACTATGCCACCTCACGCCTTTCATTACTCATTGCCCTATGAATACTATGAGGAGTTGGGCGTCCGCCGCTATGGCTTCCACGGTACGTCTCATAGATATGTGGCTAAAGAGGCTGCCAGGCTCATGGGTAGGCCTCTGGATGAATTGAACCTGATGACCATACATCTAGGCAGCGGTGCCAGCACCTGCGCCATTGAAAAGGGCAGGAGCGTTGACACTTCCATGGGGATGACTCCTGTGGCGGGAATCATTATGGGAACGCGCTCCGGCAATATCGATCCTGGAATTATAATCTACCTGGCCAAGAGCAAGGATATGACCATTGAGGAATTGGATCATGTTCTCACCCATGAAAGTGGACTTAAAGGGATTTGCGGCCTTAATGACATGCGGGATATCCACAAGAAGGCAACAGAAGGAGATAAGCGGGCACAGTTGGCCCTGGATATGTTCGTATATCGAATAAAAAAATACATTGGGAACTATTCTGCCATTTTGGGTCATCTGGACGGTCTCGTTTTCACCGCTGGCATTGGCGAACACGATATCGAGATCCGGGAAAGGTGTTGCGAGAAATTAGAGCGGCTTGGAATTGTATTCGATCCGGAAAAAAACAGACAAGAACACGAGGGGCCGCTGCAAATCAATAAGCCCGAGAGTTCGGTCGCCTTATTTGTGATTCCCACAAACGAAGAACTTGAGATTGCGCAACA
>PVMK01116611.1_pt1 | contig 25024 bp, 23 predicted proteins | sample 1853481 | NCBI WGS metagenome assembly PVMK01 (sample SAMN08533507, study PRJNA380276) | Marine sediment metagenome, whole genome shotgun sequencing project.
GCGACCGACGATCGTTCGGTTGAAGCGCTCAAGGCACAAGCAGCAAGTCACAGGGTCATAGCACTGTTTGGCGCAAGCGGAACAGCTGGCGACGGCATTCTCAAGGCTGCTCTTGCCGATCCCGATATCCGGAAGATTCATGTCATTACCCGCCGTGCAACTCCACGCATCGAAGAAGGTGTCGCCTCGGGCAAAGTACAAATGACCCTGCACATGGATTACCTGGATTACACAGACATCCATGGACAAATCTCAGAAGTTGATACCGTTTACTGGGCGATAGGCATCAGCTCTGTCGGTGTAGATGAAGAAACCTATGGCAGGATTCATGTCGATTTTCCAATGCAGTTCATACAGGAATGGACTACTGTCAATCACAAGCCTGATCTGTCGTTTCATTACATCAGTTCCAGCGATATTTCAGAGGACTCACGTGCGATGTGGGCGCGTGAGAAAGTACGCGCTGAAAAGTCCCTGTTTGGGTTTGCTGACGGATCGAATCTTCGCGTCATTGCCTACCGGCCAGACTATATCGGGCCGACAGAAGAAGAAGCGCACCTCGGACAGGATTTGCTTTACTGGTTTTTCCGGCCCGTTGGCGCAGCAGTGAGGGCAACGGAAATCGGTCGCGCAATGATCGATGTGACGGCACGCGGATCGAGTTTCGGAAACCGAACAATAATAGGTACAACCGGCATCGTTCGATTCAGTGACGCTTATAACCGGCGGCAATTGTCCGTGACTCCAGGCAACTAGTACACAACCGGCCAAAAGCCGACCTTCACAGCTGTAACGAGTAGCCCGATTTGTAGCAAACTCAGAATTTAATGAACTAATGGCCTACTATTAAATGGAGCCACCTGTGGCTAACATTTTCCCGGAGAGCGATATGAAGAGACGTGAGTTTTGTCGATCGGTACTTGCAACTTCCGTAGCAGCGGCGATACCCGGACAGCACTTAATCGCTGGGGAGAGTCAGTGTAGTTCCGAGTTATTGTCAACGGTTCAGGCCATTACGGCATCAGGCAAGGAAACTACGCTGGGAGTAGCCGCAGTTAAAGAGTTGAAAGATAGTCTGCGAGGTTCACTATTGCTCAATGGCGATGACGGTTATGACCATGCGCGTGCTGTGTGGAACGCCATGATAAATAAGCGTCCAGCTCTAATCGCGCGTTGCGAAGGCCCAACAGATGTCGTGAATTCGATCAATTTTGCCCGCGCCAACAGTCTACGCGTTTCAGTCCGGGGCGGTGGTCACAGTATCTCTGGAAAGTCGGTTTGCGAGCTGATGATTGACATGTCCAACATGAACTCGGTGCGGGTGAATGGAAGAGCAGCAACCGCGAGCGCGGATGGTGGTTGCCTGGAAGGCCATATTGATCGTGAAACATCACTAGTCGGACTGGCGACAACCGGCGGCATAGTTTCCCATACCGGTGCGGCGGGTTTGACTCTCGGTGGTGGGTACGGCCGGCTGTGCCGGAAGTTTGGATTGGCCTGTGACAATCTTATTGGTGCGGATATTGTGACTGTCGATGGTACATTCAGACATGTAAGCAATGATGAAAACCCGGAATTACTGTGGGCACTAAAAGGCGGAGGCGGTAACTTTGGTGTTGTCACCGCATTGGAGTATCAACTGCACACACAAAACCCGATGGTCACTGCGGGTGACTTGGTTTTTGACTGGGCAGATGCCAGAAACGTTTTGAGCTTTTACGCGGAGTATGGCAATGAATTACCAGATGAATTGAACATGAACGTCACACTGCTCACGACAGCGGATGGTGAGCGGCGGATTGCCGTCGAGGCGGTCTGGTCAGGTAACCCAAAAGATGCTGACAAGGCGCTTGGAACATTGCGTAGTGTAGCTAAGCCTCTGGCCGATACGGTAAAAATGATCCCATATACAAGCTTCCAGAAACGCGGTGACAACAGCAACCGCCATGGCATTAGACAATATATGAAGTCGGGCCTGGTCAGTGATTTTTCAGAAGCTTTGGTGGATGAGGTTATCGAGATCTACCGTCCCAACCCAATGGCAAATTTCTTCTTTATGCAGGCCGGCGGTGCAGTTTCTCGCGTCAAGCCAACAGATACAGCCTTTCCACATCGATCTGCTCACTGCAATATGATGTGCTGGAACAAATGGTTTGATCCTGAAACCAATAAGCAAAGAGCGCAGCGGATTGCGGATGTGAAGGCCGACTGGGCTATCCTTGAACCCTTTACGCACGGTTTTTATGTCAATCTCAATGACGACAGTGAGAAAAAAACTCACTCGAATTATGGCTCCAATTACGGTCGCCTCGTCGAGGTTAAGAACAAATACGATCCAACAAATCTGCTGAAGCTGAATGCGAATATACAACCAACAATCAAGTCATAATGAATCAGCACTTGATTATTTAGTCATGAAATTCCGCTCTGGGTTGCGGTTTCAACTGGTCGATTCTGGTTAATCTCCGGTTTCGAGCGGAGAGCGGAACTCAACTGAGCCTGGATTTCAGCGTCGGGCTGAGCCCCGGGTAGCTCGTCATGGCCACCGGCGGCCCGGGGCGATGAACTACGGAGGACAGTCAAGCGGAAGAACCTTGACCTCGTCCAGCACAATATCACTGAATTCCGGCAGCTGCGAATCCACTGTCGCTGTTAAATTATTGCAATCGGTGAAATCAAACGTGATGCTGCCGAAATTCTCGCGGATCACGTCATCCGGATTGAACGCAGAGCCAAAGCCCGTGCCGTTGGTGATAACCATTTCACTAAACACCAGCTGGTTGCCGTTGCGTGTGCCCGTGCCGATCATCCAGACCTGTTTGCCGTCGAGGTAGGTGTACCAGGTCATCACGAAGACCGACGCGTCGTCGCCTTCCACCGACAGTTGAAAGCCTTCGCCGTCGCGTGCCGGCAAGTACCATGAGCCCATCCAGGGCAGTGCATCACCCTGGGCCCCGCCACCGCCGCAGGTGACCGGTACGATGCGGGTGAGGACCAGTGTATATTCCTCGTATCCCGGAAGCACCGGCATCATTTCGAGCTCGGCGTTGTTGCAGTCGGCCCAGGTCATGGTCACCGAACCCCACCTCTCGCGCACTACATCGATTAGACTGAAATCCTCGCCGTAATCGGCTCCACTGGTGATGGTCATTTCCTCAAATATGATCTGTCCATCCGTGAGGAAACCGAGACCGATCAACCAGAACTGTTCACCATTGTTGTAGAGGTAGCAGGTGAGGATAAAGAGGAACCCGCCCCGCTCCAATGTGAGCTGACAGCCTTCTCCACTACGGGCAGGGTCGTAGTAACTGCCGGACAGTTCCTCGGCCACGATGCCGTCACCCTGAAAATCGGGGCCGGCTTTGATGGGGCCGTCGGTGGCAAACTCCAGGAGGGTCACATCAGCGCCATTGCCCGGTGAGTTGGCCATAACCAACGTGATGCTGTCGATGATCGAAAGGTCCGCCCTCCCGGCCTGCGCCGGCGGAGCCATTTGATCGAACCGCAACATGAACTGCCCCTCGCCGACAATTTCCACGCTTCCGATACTGATGTTGTTGTTGATATCCTCCAGGGTAACGATCAGCATCGGGTTGTTCGAGACGTCTCGCGCTTCGAACAGGAACATCGTCGATTCGCTCAGGTCGAAGACAGGACCTTCTTGACGATCGTAATGGGTGGCACATCCGCCATTATTGTTTGCGTTGCCGTCGTTCGGAAAACGCAGATTACATGTAAACGCGCCGCCCCCGGTACCCATGAGTGCAAAAGATCCTGCTGATGCCAGGTCATCCACTGCAGGTGTGGCAAGCCGGAACCCACCCAAAATGTCGTCAGAATAGACCACCGCATCTTCTTCGGGGATTGTCTCGCCAGGACCGACTGGGCCCGGTAGCTGGATCGGGAGGTAGGAATCAATAACATCGGCGTCGAGATTGAAACCGACGGTCAGCAACAGCACGCACAGTGGGCATAATATGATCTTGGGACTCAAGGTTACTCTCCAGTCAGGTGGTCTTTTTAACTACTTGTTAAAGCTTAGTACATCAACGGCATAATTTCTGGCGGGATGAATAACGCTGAATGAAGGATGTGATTGCTGTTCAGTTCCGCTGTGGGTCGATAGGGAACGAAGACAGCTTCGTGGGTTGATAGCCGGTTAGGGCCTGCGACCTCCACCGGTCTCATATTGCAACGCCATTTAGTTCACAATCGGCCAAGCGGAACACGGCCAACCCTCGCAGGCAGCTCGCTGATGTAGTCCTGACCGCGCAAACAGTTTGCCGAACTTGGATTACTCGCCGGAGTCCCCGCCCGCCAGCGCTTCATCCACCAGTTTAACCAGTTCGTCACGGCTGTAGCTGTAGGGCCCCCACCGGTTCAGCTGCACCAACTGGTTCACTTTTGTGCGGATCGTCATGGCCTGCTCTTCCTCGTTCGGGACCACCATGTACCGGCGGAGCGGGTGGTCATCGAACAGCGCATGCATAAACGCCTCGGTGACCTCGTCGGGTTCTTTGTAAGACAATTCGCGTTCCGCTGTCGCATCGTAACCCTGCTTCATCTCGTCGGTAATATCACCGCCTGTCGCTTTCACTTTTTCCAGGCGACGCGACACGCTGCTGCGGCGTATGTTTGACTTGTAGTTACCGGGTTCGACGACACTCACGGTAACGCCCACAGGTTTCATTTCTTCGGCGAATGAGTCCGTGAAGGCCTCGATCCAGTGTTTGCTGCCGGCGTACGCGCTGAATCCAGGAAACGAAGCAAGCGTGCCGGCAATCGAGCCCGTAGTCACGATACGGCCTTTTGATTCGATGACGAGCGGGGCAAAAGCCTTCGTCGTGCGATAGACACCCTCCACGTTAACGGCGTACACGAAGTTCTGGTCCGCGATCGGCGTCTTCAAAACCTCTCCACCACCGCCAACACCAGCATTGTTTATCAGACCATAGAGCCCGGCACCCTTTTCGGTGATCAGTGCGACAGCGGCATCGATCTGGTCCTGGTTCGTTACGTCGAGGCGCACAGCGGTTATGTTTTCAATCGCCCCCAATTCCGCCAGGTCCTTGTCCTTACGCACGCCAGCGTAGACATGGTGGCCAGCCGTAGCCAGGGATTCGGCGAGGTGTCTGCCGATACCTGTGCTGGCTCCGGTCACCAGGATGGATTTCTGATCCTGCGCAACGGCGTGCTGCGGAATCGCGATAAAAAGACAAGTCACGAGCAAGACCACACCGCAATGGAGGTAGAATTTCATGGATTTTTCCTTGATGGTTACTGGTGGCAGTGATAACAGTAACTCATCAGCTTGCTCGTTTACGACTTTTTTCCGATCAGGCCGTAGGTGAGGAACGCGTCCCGAGCAGAGCCGCTACCGAAGATGGCCTGCCTTCATAGTTGGAAATCGGATCGCGAATAACGCAACGGCCAGGAACGGGCGTTCGGACCATCAATTGGGGGAGGAAAGCATGGCCTGTATCGCTTTACTCTCTCCAAAAGTCGGGACCAGTCGTTTACTAAATCTTCGGCTGTTTCCCACTGAATTACGATAATGTTCTCGAACTGCTTGGTCTTCATCGCCGTAAGTATGAGGTCAGGATCGATATACGGCCGCAACACCGCATGATCCCGCCCCGCGCGTACCTTTCTGTTACTTGCAGCATAGTCGAGATTGTTTAGTGCGTATGGCTGCCAAATTGTGACGTATTGTAGTTCCTGTGTATTTTGAATCACTTTGGTTAGTTCGTGAGCAGCGTAAAATTCCGCCAGTTCCTTCTTAAGGTCCGAGCTCAGCAAATCTGGCAGCGTGTCGCCGCTAATAAGGTTTCTATATGCAAGGTCTACTGCGTTAAATGCAGGAAGTAAAGAGGTTTGCGAAGTCAATTGGTTGAGTTCAGCGACCGACAGGTCGGGACTATCTTTGCGTATCTCAGCGCGAATAGTGATGGCCGCTTCCATCTCTTGCTTGCCTTCGCTGATTGCCAAAATAAGTCGGGTTTCATTTTCCGTGAAATCCTCTGTCAAAGCCTCCAGGTGTGCTTGTAGATCAGACTTGATCCGTTGCGACTCATACCAACGATCCAGCTGGAAAGCGAGGAATAATCCAACCACTACAACTACCAACTCCAGAATGACCGTGAACCAGTTTTCCTGGCGGATGTGCCCCGTTAGGCGTCGTAATATCATTCAATGGTTCCTAGCCAGGTTCGAAAAACCGATTAAGCCGGTCGAGTCTGTAGATGAATGTTTGTTTACTCAGTCACAATCATCATAGAAATCATCACAATCATCGTGACAATCATCATCGCCATCGTGACAATCATCGTGACAGTCACTTTCGTCATCATCACAATTAAGGTCATCGTAATAATCATCCACAAGGTCATCGCGGCGGTCTTGAAGTTCATCAACACGGTCATCGCGGCGGTCTCGAAGTTCATCAACACGGTCTTGTTCGTAGCTCTGGGCCATCAATAAAACAGTATGGCTTGCGGTATGCGAAGGAACATTTAAACGGGTGTCGATGTTTGCCTGCACCGAAACACAGCTGATGGCCAGAAAAAGTGCTGATATCAATATGGTTCGTATGGACATAAATACTCCTCTATGTGCGTGTGAATTTCCGATCAAAATCAGCTTAACACATGGCCAATGGTCTTCAAATTAGCCATGGTCCATGAACGCAGTCAGATGTCGACTACAGTTAAAGCCGGGCTTCAACCTGCTTGATACTTGCATCTTCCGGGTCGGTGCTGATCCGGAAGCCAAACGACTTGATTAATTGAAGCATCTTGAAGTTGTTGCCCAGCACCTGGCCGTCCATCCTTTCAAGACCACGATCCCGCGCGACTTCCATCAGACTTTTCATCAGGTGATGGGCAATGCCTCTGCCGTGCCATTTGTCTGAAACGACCAATGCGAATTCGCAGCTCTTTTTGTCCGGGTTGGTTGTGTAGCGGGCAACGCCGATCTGCTCCTCTCCAGCACCGGTTGAGGTGACTGCGATCATGGCCATCTCGTCGTGGTAATCAATCTGGGTTAAACGGACCAGCATTTCCTGGCTCAGCTCCTGCAGATGATTCATGAAACGAAAATACTTCGTCTCGTCTGAGAGTTCCCGAACGAATTTAGCTTCAATTTCAGCATCTTCCGGTCGAATTGGACGGATGATCATATCGGTGCCGTCATTCAACTGGATATTTTTAACCAAGTGAATCGGGTAAGGGTGGATGGCCAGGTGGTTGTACGGATCGGTTGAAGGTTTCGGGTAGTCCACAACAATACGTGCGTCTACGGCCACGACTCCTTTCTCGTCAACGATCAAGGGATTGATATCCATTTCCTGTATCCAGGGCAGTTCACACGCCATGCTGGAAACACCGAGCAACACGCTAATTAATTGATCCATGTCTACTGCGGGCAGGTTGCGAAACTCGCCCAGTAATTTTGAAACTTTGGTTCGATTAATGAGGTCCACGGCCAGGCGATGGTTGATCGGCGGCAGGGAAATGGCTGAATCCCCCATGATTTCGACACTTGTGCCACCGCTGCCAAAGCTGATGACCGGGCCAAATACGGGATCCTTGATGATCCCGATCATGAGTTCACGGCCATTCGGGCTGCGATACATTTGTTCCACGGTCACGCCTGATATTGTTGCATCGGGCACTTTCAGCATGACCTGGTCGAGCAATTGACGGTAAGCGCCCCTAACCTCATGAGCAGAGTTGATGTTGAGTCTTACCCCTCCTGCATCGGACTTGTGCGAGATGTCAGTGGAATGCACCTTCATCGCGATAGGAAAGCCAATGGATTCTGCGATAATCAGGGCTTCGTTGGCGGAGTGGGCAACGGCATTTCTCACGGTGGGTATCCGGAACGCGTTCAGTATCGCCATCGATTCCGGTTCGGTCAGAACCTTTCTCTGTTCGGTCAGGACGCCTTCGATGATGAGGCGTGCACCCTCGCTGTCTGGCGGCTCCTGGCCACTGGTCAGCCGGGCCGGTGTCTGCAATAGCAGGCGCTGATTGCGGTTGTATCTTGCGAGGTATGAAAAAGCGTCCACCGCATTTTCCAGCGTATGGAAATCAGGTATATGTGCTTTGTTAAAGATCTGTCTGGCGCCCTCGACCTGTGGACCGCCCATCCAACTGGTCATGATGGGTTTGTTACTTTTCTCCGCCGACTTGACCAGGGCTTCCGCCACTTCGGTGGGTTGTGTCATCGCCTGTGGAGTAAGTATGACGATCGCACCGTCGACGCCGGGATCCTCAAGACAAATATCCACAGCTTGCTGGTAGCGCTCAGGTGGTGCATCACCAATGATGTCGACCGGGTTGTTGTGGGACCAGACGTCCGGTAATACCTTGTTCAGGGCAGTCATGGTCTCCGGGCTCAAAGTACTCAACTCTATGCCCTGGTCGGTTGCCCGGTCTGCCGCCATGACGCCAGGTCCTCCGCCATTGGTGACGATGACCAGGCGTTCGGACCGACCGCGATAATGCACGGACGAAAGTGCCTTGGCGGCCGCGAATAACTGTCCGATGGTTTCTACCCGCAAAACGCCGGACCGGGAAAGGGCTGCGGAAAAAGTCTCGTCGCTGCCCACCAGTGCCCCGGTGTGTGACATGGATGCTGCGGCGCCAGCGGCGTGGCGTCCGACCTTGAGCGCAATGACCGGCTTGATGCGTGCGGCGGCCCGCAGGCTGCTCATGAAGCGCCGGGAATCAATAATGCCTTCAATGTAGAGCAGAATCGCTTTGGTTTTGGGATCAGTGGCCAGGTAGTCAAGGTAGTCCCCAAAACCCAGGTCTGCAGCAATGCCGGTGGAAACCACCGCTGAAAAACCAATGTCGTTACTCTCCGCCCAGTCGAGAATAGCGGTACAGATAGCGCCGGACTGGGATACGAAAGCGAGATTGCCGGGCCTCGCATTATTGTTTCCAAAGGTAATATTGAGTCCAATATCAGGCCGGATAATGCCCAGGCAATTGGGGCCCATCAGGCGAATATCGTATTGTTTAACCAGTTGGGTTACCTGGTCTTCCAGTCGCCGGCCCGCAGTGCCTGTTTCACGAAACCCTGCCGACAGGATCAGCATCATTTTGACGCCGCGTTCGCCGCAGGCCTCCACGATTTTGGGAATGGTCGGGGCAGGGGTCGCGACTACGACAAGGTCAACCACTTCTTCGATTTCATCCAGGGACGAATAAGCTTTTTCTCCCTGCACCAGCTCGCGTCTGGGGTTAATTGCATAAATCCGGCCTTTGAAGCCGGCTGACAGCAAGTTTTTGAAGACCACTCCGCCAACGGAGTCCACTCTGTCGCTTGCACCGTAGAGTGCAACGCTTTGAGGCGTAAAAAGGGATGCCAGGTAATGTGTATTCATATGCGCAACATATCTCAAAAAGGAGTTGATGTGGTGAACTTTTTCACTGGATAATGATGGTAGTCACAAGCTGGAAAACCAATTTTGCCCACTGTCTACATAAGCCACCCGGATTGCCATAAACACGACACTGGCGAGGGTCATCCAGAAAATGCCATGCGCCTTTCAGCCATAGAGGATCAGTTTGTTTCGACCGGCCTTTTCGATGTGCTGAGGCATTTCGATGCTCCGGAAGTAAGCGAAGAGCAACTTTTACGGGTACATACGCCTGGGTATCTCGAATCCATTCAGTCACAGGCGCCAACAAGCGGCTACGCACGCCTCGACCCGGATACCGTGATCAGCCCGGATTCCCTGCAGGCTGCCCGGCGTGCTGCTGGCGCGGTGGTGGCAGCAGTCGATCTGGTAATGAGCGGTGATATTGAAGGCGCCTTCTGTGGTGTGAGACCTCCCGGACACCACGCGGAAAGTAACCGGGCCATGGGGTTCTGCCTGTACAACAATATTGCCGTGGGTGTGGCGCATGCACTGGAAGAATATGGCCTGAACCGGGTGGCCATCGTTGATTTCGACGTACACCAGGGCAACGGCACTGAAGAGATTTTCAAGGATGATATGCGGACCCTCTTTTGCTCCACATTTGAGCATCCATTTTTTCCCTTCACACCGGTTTTAGAAAATGCCGCAAACCGGGTGAATGTTCCGCTCGATGCGACGGCCAAGAGTGAAGATTTTCGCACTGCAGTGTCTACACACTGGCTGCCTGCACTGAAGCGGTTCCAGCCGGAAATGATTTTCGTCTCGGCGGGTTTCGATGCTCACAGGGATGACGACATGTCACATGTCAGCCTGACGGATGCTGATTTTCGATGGGTGTCAGAGCAAATAGTAGAGGTAGCAGAGGCTTCAGCTTCGGGCCGGATTATTTCTGCACTGGAAGGCGGATACGAACTCAATAGCCTGGCGCGATGCGTGGAGTCGCATGTTCGCGTTCTGATGGGCTTACACTAAACGGACCCTCTTCAGGCCAGCAAAAAGATGTGCGCAGCGTAGCCTGATTACCGTTGCTTGCGTCGCGCTTCCCACTGGAAGGTTGCAAGTAATTTCAGGTTAAGAACAACAGGTACTGCCTTGTTGGATCGGTGGGCAATTCACATCACCGAATGAACAATAAACACAGCAATCACCCTTTTTGGGCTTCAAAAGGGCTCCACAATTCGGACAATCATAAAAAAACTGGCACGCATCGATTGGCATCAAGTCTTTAGTTTGATGTCTACAGTTCGGACAGGTCAACGTTGAGTATGGCTCATACATATCAATCCAAAAGTCTACACCATTCACTGACCAGGAATTATTTATACGTTTATTTGCTCATAAATTAGATTTAACTAGCTGAAATATATAGTTATATCTAGATTTACTGGGCATTATACTGTATACTATTATAGTAATACATTGATTTGGAGATATCCCGTGAGTCACCCTCTTCCCGCAGTAATTCCTGGTGGCTTACCCGACCCTGAACGCCCCATCAGACTGGCTCGTCTTGAAGCCAAAATCACCGAACTGGCCGCGCATATCAATGCCGCCACGTACCGTTACTGAGTCTGATTTACGAATACGATGAGCAGACAGGCTGGGGTAATCACGGTGTGGCGTCGTGTGCCCACTGGCTGCAGTGGCAGTGCGGCACCAACATTGGAACTGCCCGTGAGAAAGTCAGGGTGGCCCGTGCCTTGCCAGCGTTGCCGAAGATTTCAAAATCCTTCAGCCAGGGCCGGATCAGTTATTCCAAGGTGCGGGCGATGACTCGGGTGGCCACACCAAAGAACGAAGAGTACCTATTGCATATCGCCCATCACGGTACCGCAGCCCATGTAGAGAAAGTGGTCAGTAATTACAGTCGCGGCAAGCGCCTGGAGATTCTGTTTGCGGACAACAACCGTCACGCCCATCGGGCACTGTCGTGGTATATGGATGGAGATGGCATGTGGGTGTTCAAAGGCAGGTTCACCGCTGAGCAGGGAGCCCTGCCTGCATCCCCCGCTGGACGTTTCCGCGGAATCGCGGACACGATCAGGGTCGGCAATTACAACAACGGACTCGAAATCACCCCGAAAACCCTTCCGCCGCTGTGGCGGGGGGAGGTAATGGATCAGGATCTCGCGCAATTGGGGATGCAGAGCCTGGAATGAATACGTGTTGGTCGAGTACTTTTGGTCCCATACGATTTATGTGGAGTAAATATTCCGGCTCTGCCCTGCGAGCGGATAAACGATAGCGCCAGAATCAGGTGTCATTAAGTTCCTTATCGGCCACAAGGGGAAGTTAGCCCTAGCAACGTTTGAGTTAAGGCGGCCCGTCAGGGCCGTCCGCCCTCAATGAATTGTTAGCCCCATGCTCGCGGCGAAGGATGAAGAAGAACGGCGACTTCATTCCCTTTAAATCCATGACGCCGAACACGGCATCCTGATCAATTTTGCGAAACACGTCGTTAATAGGTAGTTGGTCGTAAATCATGGTTGCGCTCGACTTGCCCCGATAGGTTGTCATGCGCAACCTCGCCTTGGACCGGGACGTTGTGAGAAAAGGCATAAGTGTCTGGAAGATACGCCCCGCCATTGCTGACTTTGGCATGGGCAGACGCAACGATGGCCCCATAAAGGCGGGGTTTACATTGGCAAAGCCGCCGCGAAGTGTTGAAAAGACCAACGGATGCACATCTTCGGGGTTCTCAAAGCGTTTCCCATACCAGTGATAGGCCTCGAGAAGGCCGTCCATTGGGTGGTTGGTATGGAAGCCTTCGCCCTTCCAATGGCCAATCATAAAACCAACATCGACCGTCTCAAGTGAATCAAACAACTCCATGGCGTCTTTCGTTGTAGCACTAGCTGCATCCAATCTTTCTCGCACGCTCATCTCGATTCGACCTCGGTTTTTGTATGGGGGCTAACGGCGTGGCGCTAGACCGCACGGCATCAGCGTCCTGTTAGGTGGTAAAAGCGTGATCATAGCAACAGCATTGATCTCGCACAGTAACATTCGCTCAAGTTGCTCTCGGGAATGAGTGAAGTGTCCGTTCGCAATCACGGCGTTCGGCCGGCTTCGAGTAGCAGTGCTGATCCGGAAGCCAAACGACTTGATTAGTTCAAGCATCTTGAAATTGTTGCCCAGCACCTGGCCGTCCTTCTTTCCAGGCCAGCATTTGCTGGATGACGTCCTGCGGCCGAACCAGGTCCATCACGCCGGGTTCCTCGATCCGGGTTCCCCAACGTAGCTCAGTGGCCTCGCAATCGCGGTATTTGCGCGCGGCTTCCTCGAAGCGGTCGACGCACAGCTCCAGGCTGTTGTACGGGCCGGATCGTTTTGACCAGGTGGCCGCATAAAGCCCGATCACCGGCGTATTCAGCGCTGAAGCGATATGGGCCGGGCCCGAATCCGGAGAGATTACCAGGTCTGCCCGTTTCAGCAGGGCTTTTGATTGCTCGAGCGTGTCTTTGCCAACCAGGTTGATGCAGGCTGCTTTCATCGCAGTCTCGATTTCCTGCCCGGTGCGCAGTTCCAGTTCACTTGGGCCTCCGGACAGTACGATTTGCATACCCAACTCACCGGCCGCGTAATCTGCCACCTCGGCATAGTATTCGGTACGCCAATTGCGCAGTTCATGACTGGAGCAGGGGCTGATCAACAGCACTGGCGAACCAGTGTTGACTTGCTGATCTGCCCACGCGTTGGCTTCCGGCGCTATCGGAAGGTTCCAGCGGGGAATTTCGACCTCGATTCCGAGCGCCCGGGGGAACTCAAGGAAGCCCTGTACCTGGTGCTGAAATGGAACTTCTGCGATCTTTTGGCGGGTAAAGTGGTGATGAAAATCCCTGGAGCGCGCCCGGTCCCAGCCCAGGCGCAGCGGTGCACGGACCAGCTTGCTGAGCAGATTTGCCCGGGCTGCCACCTGCATATGGAGCAGGGCGTCGAAACGACGGTCGCGCAACTCATGGCGCAAGCTCCCAACCGCCGGCCAGCCGGCGCGCTTGTCAAAAACGATGAATTCCACGCCTTCAAGCTTGCTCAGCAGTTTGTGTTCCAGCTTACCGATGATCCAGGTGATATTCGTTTCCGGGCTGGCGTTCTGGATTGCCCTGACTACGGGCAGCACGTGGGTGGCGTCGCCGAGTGCCGACAACCTCAGAATGCATAATTTCCTTATGTTGTGATCGAGTGGCATCGAAATTCCGGTCCTGGTAGACGTAGCTCCGATTGACCTTGGCGCGGGGCAAAAGCACAATAGCCCTGTTGAACACCCACACCCACAAACAGGATTCCCTGCTTATTGTATACGATGCTGAGCACATTCAGCATCCCGGCACGCATTTGTTCGATCCCGAATACTGGCAGGGGCAGGGCGCAGTGGCCGGAGAGGCGCAGGGGCGTGGCAGGGCGCTATTGCTGGAAACGGACTTCGGCCCGGCGGTATTGAGGCAGTATTTACGCGGTGGCTGGGCAGCCCGGGTCAGCCGGGATCGTTACCGTTTTTCTGGGTTCGAGGGTTCCCGCCCGGTGATGGAATTCAAGTTGCTGGAGACGTTATCCGCTGCGGGCCTTCCCGTGCCCGAACCACTGGCCGCAATGTGCGCACGGGATGGCGCCTTCTATACCGGCTGGCTGATGATGCGCAGGATCATGAATGTCGCTCCGCTGGCAGATGTGATCGAAAGCCGCCGGGATGACCCCGTTTTATGGCGCGCGACCGGCGCATGTATCCGCCGTTTCCATGATTTTGGCCTGATCCATGCCGACCTGAATGCACGCAACATCCTGGTGGGCGACAGCAAGCAGATTTTCCTGATCGATTTCGACCGTGCGCGGATCCGGCAAGGTGACTCCAGGGCATACAGCGCCAACCTGAGAAGATTGCATCGGTCCCTGCAGAAACTCTGGCCAAAATCTTACAGTGGCTACCTGGAGCCGTGCTGGACCATGCTGCTGGAAGGTTATGACAAAAAGCGGGATGAAGTGTGAGCAGGCGGTCACGCCATCCGCTGAGGGTAATCGAGTCGCGCCGGATGACCCTGGTGGCCGCGACCAGTGATCTGATGGCTGCCGATTTGGCGGGCAGGGAGGCTTTCAGTGACGCTATTGGCGCCGATGTGCCGGAGAACTGGCCGCCGCAACTGTATGAAAGTACGGCAATGAGGGCGGCCCTGGCACAGTTACAGGATCCTGCCGAGCAGGGCTGGTCGGTCTGGTACCTGTTGTCGCGGAAATCCGAAGTACCGCAGGTCATGGGCATCTGTGGTTTTAAGGGTATGCCGGATGCAGCGGGTTCGGTAGAGATCGGATATTCTGTGTTGAGCCAGTTTCGTGTCCGGGGTTTTGCTACCGAGGCCGTTGCGCGGTTGGTGGTGTGGGCGTTCAGTCATCAGAATGTGACCGAGGTGACGGCGGAAACCTTGCCGCATTTGCAGCAATCCATTCGCGTAATGGAGAAGAATGGCCTATCCTTCGCCGGCCCGGGTTCGGAACATGGAGTCGTCCGATATGCAATTAAAAAAGAGAGTCTCTAAGAGCCGGTATACAATCCGCTCCGCCTGCGTTGCCTGCGCTTCGCTGGTGCTGGCTTTTAGCCCTGTTTATGCAGACATCACCATTACGCAGCTGGCGAACGAAGGTGTGATCATCAGCGATGGCGAAACCCGCATCATTATCGATGGCATGGTGGTGGAGCCGTATTCCATTTACGGGGGCTTGCCGCCTGAAGCCGCTTCACAGTTTGACCAGGCTTCGGGCGCATTCGCTGGCATCGACCTGGTGCTGGCCAGCCATCGTCACCACGATCACAATCAACCCCGCTTCGCCTGTGAGTTCATGGAAGCAAGCGTGGGAACGCAGTTCGTTTCCTCTGCCCAGGTGTTGGGTCTGATGCGTGAGAAATGCCGCCCCCTGGTCACCACCAGTCCGCGGGTCAACGAGATCGATCCGCAGTATGGCGAGCCTTACAAGTTCAGCCAGGGCGGCGCGAAGGTAACTGTATTCCCACTCAGTCACGGCACCCGAAAATACGCCAAAATACAAAACTACGGTCATTTGATTGAGCTGGGGGGTATGACGATACTGCACATCGGAGATGCCGCCATGGACCCGGTTGATTTCCAACGCGCCGGCCTGGACCAGGTTGATATCGACGTGGTACTGATTCCGTTCTGGTATTTTCAGCCCGGCCCCGGGGCCAGTGTCATCAGCCAGTATCTGGATGCACCATACAAGATCGCAAATCACATACCTCCGGGTGAAATGGAAGAAATCCGGACGCACATCAACGAAGATTATCCCCGGGTGATGATCCTTGAGGCTCCCCTGAACGAGGCCAGGTTCAGTCCGACTGGCTAGCAACTCCAGTAACGGAATAGCCTTCCTCGTCAGGTACACAAAGATTGCTTAGCCTGAGATCTGACGTATCTCTGAGTTGAATGTGCTGGTAGCGGGACTTGAGTGATTCCTCATCCTGGATTTCATACTGCTCAGGCGCCTGGAAGTAGTCCGGGCAGAATGTCAGCAGGCGTTCCTTCATGTGAGGGTAGAGCAAGTTGTCGAAATGGTTGACGTTCAGGGCTTCATCCCAGTACTCATTGACGTGGTCGGCCCAGGTAAACTGGCGTTGGATCACCCAGCCATTATCCTGCCAGGCCAGTATCGCGGGTTTGCCGGGGATGATGTTGTCTTCAAACAGGCTGCGATAGAAAAGAAGGCCCTCGTAGTTGGCAACGAGATCGGCGTTTGAATAAACTCCCGTGGTCCCCTGACCAAACAGCGCCCGTTCGGTGTAGGCAGAATGTTCGGCCGCTTTCGATTCGTCCTGGTATTTCAAGTAGCGCCGGTAGAATTTCCGGCCCTGGGAAAGGAAATGCCCCAGTTTGTCTGATCCGATCAGCACGCCATTGACCTTGATGGTCGGGCCAACGCCGAACACTGCCGCAACGCGCGTGGCCCACAAGGGATGCCCCTGGTAAATTGATTCACGACGTGACGGTTGGAGTCTTTCCACTTCATCAGAATTCATCGCCCAGCGTTCGATCTTGTCCACCCAGTGGTGGCCACCAATGTCGTTGTAGATGGAGGTAACGACTTTCCAGTCGTTGCGCGGTCCCTTCCAGTCAGCCACGGCCTCTTCGATGGCCAGGTTGACTTGTTCGTCCAGCAGCTTAGTGGAATCCTTGATGGGCGTCAGGCGATTGGTGAACTGGTCGGTTTCATAGGCGCCACAAATCTGTGGTGCCAGTTGCAATGCCACGGCCAGCAAGAAGTAATGTTGGCTGGGAAATTTCAATCAGAACCTGTAAGTGAAATTAAACAGTGTGTGGGTGCGATCGCCGAAGCCGTATTCGAAGGCAATGGTGGCTTTGGGGCTGAAAATGTAGCCCACACCAACGGCGTAATTCCATTTGTTCATGGTTTCCAGTTCGACCTCGAAAGGTATCGTGGGCAAGCCTGGCACGCCGAGATCGATAGTTCCGCTGTGTTCTTCCTTCGTTTCCAGCCACATGCCGCCTACCCACATCGTCCACTGGTTCTGTATCAGGCCCAGGCGTGGCTGGAAGGTTAATGATTTTACCGTGGAGTCGAAATCGCCGCCCAGGTCGGTGTGGGTCCAGGTGCTGTTCAATGCGGCAAACCAGCGCTCGGTGCCGTAGATGAGATTGGCGCCCAGTCCGAATACCGTGCCTTTAGAATTGACAGGCAACGTCCCCAGGGGGAAGGGCAGGCCGGGAATGGTGACACTACCCAGGTCCACCTGTGTTTTGTTGTTCAGCCGTCCGATCAGGCCGAATACATTCAAAAACGGTGTGATCCAGGCATCCAGCTTCAGGTCGTAGTGCTGGACTTCGTTGGTCACATCGACCAGTGACGGATCGATGTCGCCGACACCCGGAAGATCGAACTTCAGGGACTTGATCGAATAGTCCTGTTCCATGGTGAACCAGTCGACCCCGATGCCCCAGGGTGCGAAGAAATCTCCTTCATCGACCAGATCCTTCATGAACAGTGGACCGGTACTCGATTCTTCTGCATTCGTTGTCAGGGGTGCCAGTAACAACAATGCAAGCAAAAGTTGACGCATTTTTATTTCTCCTTATTGGTGCCGCGCAAATTATAACCCCTATACCCCTAAAGCGTTATCATTGCGCTTTCATAACACAGTCCTGAGATAAGAGTGATTCCATGCAATTATTGTTGAAGATGAGTTTGTTCGCCAGCTTGATGGTTTTTCTTGCCAGTACCGGCCGGGCAGCCACACCTGAGTGTTTCCCGGAAGATGTGATGCCTGAAAATCTTTTTCCGACCGTCAGGCTGGAAACCAGCATGGGCGACATCGTGGTTGAATTGAACCGCCTGCGGGCGCCGGTTTCGACCAATAATTTCCTGCGCTACGTTCTGGATAAGAAATATGACAACACGATATTTCATCGGGTAATGCCAGGTTTCGTGGTTCAGGGAGGTGGTTACACCGAGACAATTGAAGAGCGTGAATTGTACCCGCCCATCATCAACGAGTCAGGAAATGGCCTGAAAAACATGCCGATGACGATCGCGATGGCCCGCTTTGATGATCCGCACTCAGCTACCAACCAGTTCTATTTCAATGTTGCGGCCAATTCGTCACTGGATCCCAGTTCCCGCAGTTGGGGCTATGCCGTGTTCGGGCAGGTCATTTCGGGCCAGGATGTGGTCGAGGCCATTGCCGTGGTCGACACTGGTTACAGCGAAATCCTGGATGCATCGGACGTGCCGCTGGTTCCGGTGAAACTCCTTTCCGTCACCGTGTTGGAAGAACCTCATTGATGCCGGTGAACGATGATCGGATGGGGTGAATTCTTTGCGCTGGCCTGTGCATTGGGTTGGGCGCTGGCGATCATCCTGTTCCGGCGTGCTGATGACGCGCTACCGCCTTTTGAGCTGAACCTGTTCAAGAATCTGCTGGGTTTTTCTCTGATCCTGCCGACTATGGCCCTGGTCGAAGGTTTTGCGCTGGCCGCTTTTTCAGTGCGGGAAATCGCCGTTGCCCTGCTCTCCGGCATTTTGGGTATCGCGGTAGCCGATACCTGGTATTTACGTGCCCTCAGTCTGATGGGCGCGAGTCGCACCGGAATCGTCGCCGGCCTCCTCAGCCCGTTCGTTATCCTTCTTTCCATTATGTTCCTGGGCGAATCGCTGCGTGGTTGGCAACTGGCTGGATTCGCATTGGTTATGGGAGGCATTCTGCTGGTCACCTGGCGGCAGAATCGCAGGGAAGTTGATGCTACTCACCTCAGCAAGGGGGTTTTCTATGGCATTGGCGCTGTCTTCCTGATGGCGGTAGGGATCGTGATGGTGAAAGAGATACTGGAAACACGGCCCTTCATGATGACCGCCGAGATTCGTCTGACAGGCGGAATTGGAGGAATGCTGATTTACATGGCGCTGCGTGGCCGCTATGAAGCGGTAAAACGTAATTTCATGAAACCATTGCCCTGGAAGCTGATCATCGGGGGCAGTTTTCTTGGTGCTTATGTCTCCATGATGATGTGGTTGGCGGGCTACAAGCTGATCCCTGCATCGGAGGCATCGGTCCTGAATGAGACCGCCAATGCCTGGATCGTATTGCTGGCGTGGCTGATGCTGGGCGAGTCCATCGGCTATCGCAAGGTTGTTGGTATCATGCTGACCAGCGCTGGCGTGATCGTCATGTTGCTCGCGTAAGGTTGGGTGTTATGAATACTAAAGAAAAGCGGGCGCCGCTGGCGCGATGGTTGCTGGTGGCCCTGGTCTCCATCACCGTCGTGCTTTCAACCCTGACGCCAGTCGATCGGCTGGCGGAGGCCGAATACGACGCCCTGTTCCAGCGTGCTCTCATCTCGTTTGCGCTGGCCAGGACGCTCAATGGCGTGATTTCAGCCGTGCAGGGCACGGAGCTTGCCCTGCAGCCTGCGGGCGTCGGGGTAACCCTGACGCCGGGGCAGGTGCTTGACCCAATCAACGATCTGGTCGAGCGTTTTTCCTGGATCATGCTGGGGGCAACACTGTCGCTCGGCGTTCAACAGGTTCTACTCGATGTGGGGCAGTGGTGGGGAGTCAAGTTGTTGCTGGCGGTCCTTGGGCTGCTCTGGCTCTGGGTACGATTGCATAACTCCACTCGTCAATTTTCGAAGTCTGCGGGTTCTGAACGGTTTCTTTTTCGAGTATTCATCATCGTCATTTTTATTCGTTTCGCGGTTCCGCTTGCGATGATTGCAAACGAAGGCCTGTATCGTTTGTTTCTCGAGGCAAGGTATGTCGAAAGCACGCAGGTGATCGAGGCCGCAGGTTCTGAAATCAAGGAGGTCGGCGCGGATGAGGCCGGAACCGAAATCGAGGAGGTGGAATCGAGCGTGCTCGATTCGCTGGGACGCTTGTTAGAAAGCACCCGTAACACATTGAATATCAAACAAAAAGTCGCCTATATCGCTGAGCGTGCTTCCGATCTTATCGAGCACCTGATCCAGCTAAGCGTGGTGTTCATTCTCCAGACAGGGATACTTCCTATCGCATTCCTGTGGATTTTCCTACAGGTTTTCAAGCAACTCTTCCGATCTTCAGATTGACATTAATGGCAATATTTGACATTATTGTCAATGCAAGGGGGCACCAGGAACCGTAAGGAACGGGTTCTGAAGGCCGGGAAATTAAACAGGGGATGGAATCCAAGCCGGCCTGCGCGAACAGAACTGTTCTGCGGTGTGGGACGGCCCGGGCCTGGATTGGCCCGGGCCCGTTCTTGTTCCGGTTTGGCAGAGAAAAGGAGAGCGAGATGCCAGCAACCCGTGACGATCGACTCGACGAAGCCGCCATCCTGACCCGCGCGGTTGAGAATGTTTTCAGAAAGCTGATCAGATTCCTGGTCGGCAGGATTTCCCTGGTCAGGCTGCAGGAGATGATCCGCTATATATACGTTGAGGAAGCGGAAAAAAACCTGCGATCAGAAAAGCCGGGAAAAAATGTTCCGTTGACAAAATTGGCGCTGATTACGGGCCTCGATACACGTACTCTGGTCCAGGTCCGCAAGCGACTGGAGGTGGATTCACAGCAATACCGGCAACAGTTCCTGGCCGAGTTGACGCCGGAAAGCGCTATCGTTGAAGCGTGGGTGGAGCAGGCAAAAAGTCCGGATTCAGATAATGGGTCCGTGCTGCCCTATGGAAGCGACAAAAGTGCTTTTGAAAAACTGGTCAAGGCAACCATCCCGGGCAGGGGAATCACGACCCAGTCGATCATAGAACGGCTGGTGGCTACGAAAAGCATCATTCAGGACAAGGAAAACCAGACACTGAAACTAATAGTCGAAAAGTTTTCCCCCTACCTGTCCGATGATGAACCCAATATGGTGAATGCGGCTCTGTCGGCCATTTCCAACCTGACTTCGACCATTGAACACAACATGAAGGCCACCCAGGAGGAGAAGTTTTTCCAGCGTCAGTCCTGGACCTTCCGGCTGAATCCAGTTGACCGCGAGTCGTTCCGGCAAGTTTTACGGGAAATGCTGGAGCGGTACAAGGATGAGACTGAAGAAGGAATTACACCCTGGGAGCGGGAAGAGTACGGCAAAGAGATGATTACCGCGGGTGTCGGTTTTTACTACTTTGAAGAATAATGGCGCCCTCGACACGATTCGAACGTGTGACCTATCGCTTAGGAGGCGATTGCTCTATCCAGCTGAGCTACGAGGGCGTGGGTTTCAGGAGCTTCATTTCATTTGGTGAAATTTTGGTGAAGCCATTTATAATGCATATCTGTTTAAAAATCCTTGGCGAATGATACTGACGAATGAAAAAAGATTCATCATGATTTTAGCAGACACCACAATATAGTAGTTAGGTGCAGCAATGATCAGGGCTATTGTTCAGGCTCGTCCTCCTACATGAAGAGCCGATAGCTGAATGCACGCTTGGAAATTAACCATGGTGCTTGAGATGTAATATGGTTTCAGCACAATCACCGGGACTTGCCGTGATCCGTATCCTCACACGCCAGGGTATCAAGCTGCATACCTCAGTGACCATTGGCTACGACGTACCCTGGCCCAAAGTGCAGGAATTACTCATTTGCGCGGCTAAAGTCACCGAGCATATCGAGGAAGACCCGGCGCCCTTCGTTCTGCAAACCTCGCTGGATGACAGTTATGTTGCGTACGAACTGAATGCGACGACGAAAAAAGTCGTGCTCCGGCCGAAAATTTACTCTGCCCTCCACTGACCATCGCGCCAATCATTCCGAGGTAAACAAGCACGTCAAGTTACAGTAATCTGCATTGGGTTTACCAACCTTCGAAACAGAAAGGATTCAATATGGCACGCTCCCACAACCGCGCTCTTTCCCCGGCCGCCATTTCAGCTTCATCACAGATGGATTTCCAATTTTCGTGAATCATCTGGTGTTGCTGATTGACCAGGCTTGTCGCGTCTTCGCGTGAAAGCAAAAAGTGGTCACATACAGAGCGCACATTGTCCAGTGTTGACATCCTGCCCCGCGTGCCGCCGATATCCATAGCCTGGGTGGCTTCACCGCCTGCCCGGCCTTGTGGGCAGATGTCATAGGCGGGTGTCAAGGCCAGGGAGTCGCCGTCCCAAAATGCCGCATGATTGCGAGCATGGTCATCCGTATTGCCAACCAGTATGTTGAAACTTATGCGGGCGAACAATTCACGCAGGCTGGCTTCCGGAGCAACAAACCGCTGGCGCACCAGGTCCGCCAGTTCGATATAACTGGCATAACGGGCTTCCATTTCATCCAATAACATCAGGCTCAGGGCGCTGAGCATGTGTTGACGCGACAGCCGGCCAACTTCATTCACACGATCAAAACGCTCGACTAGCAAAACGACTTTATCCATGCAGTGCTCAAGAAGAACTTCTGCTACATCCAGACCACACGCTTTGGCCAGGCGCATGGCGACAAACTCTGCCCTGACTACATCGTAGGTATCTGTTGAGGTACTGAACTTGGCAATAAATCGCTTTTGTCCGTCTTCGATCAGCGCTTTGGGCCGCGCTCCTCCAACCGAACTGCCATGGAGTGCGGCCTGGTTAAGTTCCGGTGGCAGGGGCTGACGTTTCTCGACCAGTTCAGCTGCTTGAAGCAGGTCACCCATGGTTACGGGAGTGGTTGTGCGCGGACGGTAATTTGAACTGGAAGCCTGGAAATCCAGCGCTCCGATGCGGTCACTACGCGACAGCAGTAAGTAGTCAAGTTCAGTCAGGCTGGTTTCGCCATACATGCTTTCCAGCACACGACGGCCCCAGGCGTCGGGGCCGCCATCACGTAAGCAGCCCGAAATCCTGTTCAAACCTTGTGGCTCCTGGGGCCCGCGTTCCAATGGTAATTCAAGAGGTGAAACAGGTATGGCGTTCGGACGTTCAAGATAGCTTCTGCCATAGGTAAAGAAGTAACGTTGCGGGCTCTCACCAGCATCGTACAAACGGCCAGTGACTACCGGTTGTGTTTCACTCGGTAACCACATCCAAACGTAGGCTTCGTGTGCACCGGTTATTGTTGTGGCTTGGTTAGAAGTCATCGTCTACTCTGCGTTTCTTTGCACGAGCTGTTTTCGGCAATACCCGGGCTATCGCCGCTACACTGGTGGCGAGTTGATCCAGCTCTCTTTTGTCACTGGCAAGCAAAGGAATGCCGACGGTTACCGCAGCCTCGAATACGGTTCCAATCGCAACTGTGGGGCTGCCTTTTTCTATGGCTCCCACAGTCAAGCGGCTAACACCCAGCCTTCGGCCAAGTTCCTTCTGGCTCATTTTCCTTTCTTTGCGGGCAGCGGCAATCATGGCCGCCAGAGTCTTCAGGGTTCTGTGGGTGTGTCCGGAAATATGATTATGCTGGCTTTTAGACATATATATAATATAACATACATCAAGTCATTTAGAGTATGTTTTAATATACATATATTTAAAGGGCGAACGCGGGATTATATCAATTGCTAAGCCTTGTTGCCACTGGACGCGGCATGAGTGCGATATCTTCCGCCTGCTGTTCATCGAGATGGTAATAGGCCAGCGCAACGATCAACGCACGGTTTGAAATGAGAATTTCACGGTTGACGTTAAGCGCTGATGAAATTCGCGATTCACTGAAACTGCCTCGCTGAATGTCCCGGTAGATTTTCTCATGCACCTGGTCGTGGCGTTTCTCAAATTCATTCACTACTTCAGCCAATTCATCGAACTGGACGGTACTTTCATTTGTTTCCCGCAGGCTGAACAGGTCAGCGAAGAAACTTTGCATATCGGCGCGGAAGTTTCGACGGTACCCCAGTTCTGTCTCTTTGCTTGAGACCCGAAACTCGGCGAGGTTGTGAGCAATGTCTTTGATGGATTTGGCGGAATGAGTTGCTTCCCTTACTGCGAACAGTAACTGGCCAAGCCGGGTGGATTCCTGTGGCTGCAAGGGCGTAGCTTGTAGTCGAATGGCAAAATCCAGTATTTCGCCTTCCAGCCTTTTTATGGACTGGTAGGACTCGTTGAAATCCCTGGTGGGTGAACGCAGTATTTCACGCTCATGAGGAACAGGATACTCACCGGGCGGCAACGCGATCGGCGGATCGAAAGCAATGGCGATCAGATCAATGACCCGTGTTATTAGCAATGCCGCCTCGGACTCGGTGGCATGCAGCGCTGCTTCGCTTGCGCCGGAACTAACTTCAGCCAGGTACTTTGCTTCGTGCGTTTCTTCCGGTCTTATCAAGCGCCGAAGCAAATTGGCAAATTGCGTCGTGAAAGGTATGAAGATGCACAAACCCAGCAGGTTAAACAGGCTGTGGAATGCGACCAGCGCATAGAGCGGGTCTTCAATACCCATTGCTGCAATTAATCCCAGCAATGGCAGTCTCAATATAAAGGCGATCAGGTCGGTCGCGACATTGAATAACACGTGACCGGCTGCCACCTGGCGTTTTGGCGTGGAGCCTTTTAGCGCACCCAGCATGACAGTGGTCGTGGTGCCGAGGTCCGCGCCGATAGCTACTGCCGCCGCACTCGGTAAACTGATAATGTCCGCGTTCAAGGCCGCCAGGGTAATCATCATCGTGGCCGAACTGGACTGGATAACCGCGGCAACTACAACACCGAACAGAAGGTACTGCCAGGGCGCCAGGTTCGCCAGGTCCTGAACGTCAATCAACTGCTCCAGCGATGCCACGCTGGTGGTCATGAACTGCAATCCCATGAGTAGCAGACCGATACCCAGCACCGCCTTGCCGAATTCCGCCAGGCGTCCGCGGGCAAACAGATTGGTGACACCGCCGATCGCGATCAGCGGTAGTGAAAAAGAGAATAACTCCACCTTGAAGCCCAGCGTGGCAATTATCCAGCCGGTAAATGTGGTTCCAAGGTTGGAGCCAAAAATGACACCCAGCGCACCACCCAGAGACAGTAGTCCGGCCCCGACAAAAGCCAGCACCATCAGAGCGACAACTGAACTGCTCTGGAGCAGGGCTGTCCCCACCAGTCCACCCATCACTGCTTTGAAACGATTATCCGATTGTTGTTTCAGAAACCGTGCCAGCGAACGGCCGCCCAGGGATTTGAGCGCTGATTCCAGTTGCGACATGGCAAA
>PVMK01127720.1_pt1 | contig 25015 bp, 20 predicted proteins | sample 1853481 | NCBI WGS metagenome assembly PVMK01 (sample SAMN08533507, study PRJNA380276) | Marine sediment metagenome, whole genome shotgun sequencing project.
ATAGAAGAAGTGTCCAAAGTTCCCATGCCCCTGATACCGGGTGATCAATTCTGGGTCAACATCCAGACCGCCTGGGAAAAGGGGAATCTGGGAACCAATTTGGTCAATTCTTTCATCATGGCTGCCGGAATCACTTTTGGCAAAATTGTGATATCCATGCTCGGTGCATTTTCTATCGTCTATTTCGATTACCGCCTTCGAACCGTCGCATTTGTGACCGTGTTCTGTACATTGATGCTCCCGGTAGAAGTAAGAATCCTTCCAACCTATGAGATGGCCGCCAATTTGTTCGGCCCCCTTCAGCCGCTATGGGATTTGCTTCACCTCAATTCTCTGGTTAGCTGGTTTGCCGGGCATGAAATCGAGGTGACGCTGGAATGGAGTCTCCTGGACAGTTACCCCGGATTAATATTTCCTCTGGTGGCCTCGGCAACCTGCACCTTTCTTTTTCGTCAGTTTTTTCTGACTATCCCGGAAGAACTTTGTGAAGCGGCCAAAATGGACGGGGCCTCTCCCATGGTTTTTTTCAGGAAAATACTGCTTCCCCTTTCCAAAACCAATATTGCGGCCCTGGTTGTAATAGAGTTTGTCTATGGCTGGAACCAGTATCTGTGGCCATTGCTCATCACAACCAATCCCAAAATGTTGACCGCGGTTATCGGTCTTCAGCACCTGATACCAGCGGCCGATGACCTGCCATATTGGAATGTCGCGCTTGCCGGCACATTGATTGTCATGCTGCCGCCTGTGTTGGTCGTACTCTTCATGCAGCGCTGGTTTGTGAAGGGGTTGGTGGATCCAGAGAAATAATTTCATATCATCTTTATCTCTATATGCTTTCTATTAACTAAGACAGGATAAGTCCGATTGCCAGCAGCACACTGAAAAAAAAGGAAAGTTTGGCTGTTTTGGCCAGCAAATTGTTTAATGCCGGTCCCTCGGAGGTGTGCCAGATGAGACGAATTTGCAGGAAGGCCAGGGGCAGGGAGGCCAGCGGTAGAAGCAACCATGTTGATGCCAAACCGCATAGCCAGATGAAACCCGTGATGACATAGGCACTGCCCAGCAGGACTGTATACACCGCTCTTGTTCTCTTTTCTCCGATCATTACCGCCAGAGTGCGCTTGCCGGTTTTACGATCCGTTTGTATATCCCTTAGATTGTTGACGACCAGAATGGCGGTGATTAAAAAGCCGACAATGATTCCCATCAATACCACCAGCGGGGTAAGCGTGAGAGCTTGCACATAATAGGTCCCGCAGACCGCTGCCAGGCCGAAGAAAATAAAAACAAAAAGATCGCCAAGTCCATGGCCAGAATGCCGGTGTACATTTCCGGGTACATCAGGACCTGGTAGGTTTCCACGACGATGTAATAACCCAGACCGTAGGTCGTCAAGGATTGTTCGGCGATAAACAACACCGCAATGGCTGTCCCCACCGATACCCGCAGCGCAGTGAGAATTGCCGGCAAGGAAGCCGGAAAGTAAACAAAGCGGAAGAGCGCCCGGCGGCCGGCACCTAAGGAGCGTACCGATAAAATCAATTCCGGATGCAAATTGGCGGCTTCATCGCGGACCACCACCAGTATCTGAAAGAAGATAATCAGGGCAATCAGAAAGATTTTTGATACATCTGTGATACCCATTAAAACGTAGATAACCGGTAAAAACACAATTTTAGGAATTGGATAGACGATCGCAATCAGGGGAGAGAAAAAGCGGTCCAATCTGGGTGACTGACCCAGCCCCAGCCCGATGGGTACCGCAATGAAAACCGATATGCCAATGGCGGCCAGCACACGTCCGGTGCTTGCCAGAAAGTGCAGACCCAATTGACCGAAAATAGATTCGAAAAAAAGCGGCAGCACCTGGAGCGGTGAAGGCATGATGGGTTGCCGAATGATCCAGGCCAGCAGCTGCCAGCAGAAAAGAAACATCAAAAATCCGATTGCCGCCGCCGACATATTTAGCCTGGGCTTCATGTCAGTTCTCCTAAAACTTTTCGCAATTGGGCGCATTGATCGTAAAAGGCCGGCTGGCTGCGGTGGTCAATAATTCCGGCCCAGGCATTTTCAAGGATGAGCGGCTTCTGATTGAATCCTTCCCGCAAGGCCAGTATTTTACGGCCCATGACCACGGCAACTTCGATGTCATGAGTGACCATGATGCAGGTGATATTCGATTCCCGCTGCAGATGAATGATGAGCTTTTCCAGGTCTTCCCGGGTGGGCGCATCCAGGGCTGAAAATGGTTCGTCGAGCAGCAATAAATCCGGCTCCATGGCAAAGGTTCTGGCGATGGCCGTTCGCTGACGCTGCCCCCTGGAAAGCCTGCCGGGGTATTGCCCTTTTAACCCGTTAATGCCCAGTTTCTGAAGCCAAAAATCCACCTGCTAATCGGCTTTTGCCGGATCCAGTTTTTTGTCCGCCGGCGCGTGTATGCCGTCCGATCCGTAAAACCCCCGGATGCGGAGACCCAGCCGTACATTTTCTCTCACGGTTGACCACGGCAGCAGGCCGTGATCCTGCAAAACCAGGCCGGTGCCGGGACGGGGACGTAAAACAGGTGCCCCGTCAATTAGAATGGCACCGCCCGTCAGGCGGCGCAGTCCTGCAAGCAGATACAGGAAGGTTGTTTTGCCGCAACCCGAGGGTCCGATAACCGACCATGATTCCCCGCGCTTTACCGTCAGGCTGAACTTTTCAAATATGGGAGGCTGTCCGCTGTAAGCGAATGTCAGGCTATTAATTTCTATCATTTAATTTTCCGGAGGCAGGTAGTCAGCTGTTATCGAACCTTCATAGGGCAGCGAAGAATCCAGCAATCCCTTGGCCCTCATCCAGTCCATGACATCCGCCCACTGTCCGGCATCGGGGACCTCGCGCAGAGGGAAAGGGGGGATTTTATATGTTTTTTGGATGTTTCTGGGCACCCGGATTTTTTTGAGCAGCAACCCGCGGAAGGATTCGGGATCCTTGTTGATCGCAGCTGCGGCGCGATTCCAGGCTTTGAGGAATAGGCGAACGGCAGCGGCTTTATTGTTCAGGGAATGGATAGTGAAACTCAATACACTCACGCTGTAACCCGGATAAGCGGAATCATCGATAATTTCACCGGCACCGGCTTCCAGCGCACTTTTGGCCAGCGGATCGGGCAGGGTGGCCGCCTTTAACTGGCCCTGTAACAGCAACTGATATCTTTCCGGTATAACCGGGACAGATTTCTTGATGATTGCTTCGGTTTCAAGACCTTCAGCTGTCAGCAGCCGGTCGGTGACGTATTCAATGATGGTGTTTTTGGATATGCCGATGGGAACACCGGCTAACCCGGCGGTGGAAGTCAAGCGGCTGCCCGGCGCTGAAAGTATGCGAAACAGCGGATAATCAGGATAGGCTTTGCGTGCTGATATGACGGATTTAACCTGAATCCTGCTACGATTAAAATTGGCGGTGGTGATCATTTCGTTGAGCATGCCGTCAATGGCTCCGGACTGCATCAGCTGGTCTCTTTCCAGACCGCTGGCCACCGGTACGGCCTTGACGGCGACGCCGTAATCGACAAAATAGCCTTCAGATTCCGCCACATAAAATGGGAAGGCATCCAGGATGGGCAAAAGCGCAACCTTAAGTGATTTAGTATTTTTATATTGCTGGGCCTTTGATTCAGGATGAAAGCCCGCAACGACCGTTAAGGCTATGAGAAGTGTCAACGGAATGGAATGCCAGACCTTTTGAGTCCTTTTCATCTTTAAAACCCCTCATCTCTGATAATACAAATAACGAATGACCCCCGATAGGTTTTTATTCAATTGGGGATCGCCGCCTACATACCAGATAAACGGTTTTTGTGCAAAGAAAGGCATCATGCACGTTGGGTTTCTCCGCCTACGGCGGATCAACCCAACCGACCAAAGGCTCCATCTGCAAATCGGGTGCATGTGGCCTTTTTATTGGTTATAGTTCTGAAATTTTAGATATGGCTAGAATTTATTTGATTGCAATCATCGGTGTTATGGTGCAAAACTCTACCAATGCTTAGAACTTAATCGATAAGGAAACGAAACGCTTATATATGATGTTAGCATCATCGGTGGTGGGGTGATTGGCCTGCTATAGCCGCTCCAACGAAAAATGTTGGGGCCGAACTTTTCAACGAAACGATATTTCCGGCTAGCGGAAAAATTGCGATCGAAAGAAAAGGCTGAAATCTAAAAACCGATCATCGGTTGAAAGGGGGTGACTTTACTAACCATAGATCATTAACATTCAATCTGAAATGAAAAGAGGGAGGTCATCATGAAAAGGACAACCAGGTATTTGCAGCTTTTTTTGGCATTGGTACTTTGTTTTTCTGTGCTTATGGCGCTGACAGTTTCTGCTGAAGCCGGTGATTTTAAAAAAGAATACAAAATGCAAATCAATGTGGGACCCCAATTCTACTGGGGAATGGGGGCAAATAAATTTGTCGAGCTTGTCAAACAGAGAACCAATGGTCAAATAAATATTAAACCCTACTGGGGAAGCCAACTCTTGAAAGGCGCCCAGTTGAAATCGGCCCAGCTGGTATCCAACGGGGTGATCGACTTGGCCATGGAATCTACCATTAATATTTCGCCCGTCATCACGGAAGCAAATATTTTTTCCCTGCCGTTTTTCATCAACACTTTTGAAAATCTCGACAAAATGGAATACGGCGAGACCGGTAAGGCGATCTTCAAGGCCATGGATGCCAAAGGGCTGGTGGGGCTGGCCTGGGCCGAAAACGGATTCAGGCAGGTGACCAACAGCAAAATTGCCATCCGCACACCGGCTGATATCAAGGGCTTGAGACTGCGGGTGGTTGGCAGCCCTATTTTTATCGATACCTTCCGACAGCTCGGTGCCGACCCGGTGAACATGAACTGGGGGGATGCCGTCACTGCCTTCGGGCAGGGGGTGGTGGACGGCCAGGAAAACCCGGTCGGTGTGCTGGTGCCGGTACAGATCTGGCAATATCACAAGTATGTCACCTTCTGGAACTACCTGGTGGATCCGGTTGTTTTTTACTGGAACAAGAAACAGTGGAATGCTTTTCCACCGGACATTCAAAAAATACTCAAGGAGTCGGCCGAAGAAGCCGGCCTCTTTGAAAAGGCCCTTTGCCGGGCCGGTTTGGACGGGCAAAAATCGCTTGATCTGTTAAAAAATAAATTCAATCATACCATGAAGGTCCCTGAACCCGTTAAATTTATGGAAGAAAAGGGTATGACGGTCACCTTTCTCTCGGATGAAGAGCGCAATGCTTTTATTGCGGCCACAAAACCGCTCTATGAAAAATGGGTTCCCAAAATCGGCGAGGGGCTTTATAAACTGGCCCTTAGTGATATGGGTAAATAGCGGTTACCAGACGGAAAGCCCCCGGGTATTCGAATGTCACTCGGGGGTTTTCTTAAGGAAAATCCAATGGCTCAACCTAACGAACGGTTTCGAATCGATCACTGGATCGTTGCTATCCTGTTTTTTGCCATGGCATCGATTGCCTTTATTAACATACTTAGCCGTTATCTGTTTCACTTTTCCTTTGCCGCCACCGAAGAAATCACCATCAATCTTTTTGTTTGGATTACAGTCATCGGCTCCGGACTTGCTTTTGAGCGCGGCGGCATGCTGGGTATGGTCACCCTGTATAAGCTGTTTCCGCCAAAATTCAAAAAATTTGTTATTCTTTTCAGTGCCGGTTTGAGTGCCGTCCTTTTTATCCTGGTGGATATCTATGTGATCCAGGCCATCTATGATGAGGTGACATTATTTAACGCCACTTCTGCTGCCCTGGGTATTCCCGTCTGGATTTATTATGTTGGCGTTCCGATTTTCTCCATTTTTGTCTTTGCCGGCATCTACCGTGATTCATCCGTGAAACTGGAAGAGCTGAATCGGCAGGAGGACAGGTAGTTGGAAGCGCTCGTCATTTTCTTCACATTTCTGGCGTTGATGGCCCTGGGGGTTCCCATCGGGACATCGCTGGGCATTGCCGGGGTGATTACCGTCTACTACTTTGATCTTGGTATCGCCATGCTGGGGGTGAATTTTTCTTCCGGGATTGCATCCTTTCCCCTGCTGGCCATTCCCTTTTTCGTTCTGGCCGGCGTCATTTTGGAAAAAGCCGGACTGGCGGCCACCATTGCACATTTTTTTGAACTGCTGGTCGGCAAGGCCGTTGGCGGGATGGCCATGGTGGCCGTCATGACCTGTATGTTCTGGGGGGCGTTGTCCGGTTCGGGCCCGGCAACAACCGCCGCAGTGGGGCTTATCCTCTTAACGCCCATGATAAAGCACGGGTATGACAAGCATTTTGCCGGTGCCACCATAGCCAATGCTTCCGATCTTTCCATCATCATTCCGCCCAGTATTGCCTTTATTATTTACGGTAATATAACCAGTGTATCGGTCAGCGCCCTTTTTGTGGCAGGTATTATTCCCGGCCTTTTGACCGGCGCCGGTACCATCCTGGTGGCCTATCTTGTTTCGAGAAAAAGAGGGTACCGGGGCCTGGAACGAAGAGGCACCCCTAGAGAAATTCTGAAGGCCCTCAAGGATTCCATTTGGGCCATCCTGGCGCCGGTGATTATCCTGGGCGGTATCTATGCCGGCATATTTACGCCCACCGAGGCGGCGGTGGTCGCCGTTTTCTACAGCCTGTTTGTGGCCGTTGTCATCTATCGCACAGTGACCTGGCGGGATATGATAAGAATGCTGGTTGATGCCAGCGTGACCTCTTCGGTGATCATGTTCATCGTGGTATTCGCCGGTATTTTTACCTGGGCCGCCTCGGTGATCGGCGTGATTGATCAGGCGGCTAATTTTATGATTTCCATATCCCCGAATGCGGCTGTCATGATTATCCTGATAAATCTTCTTTTGCTGGGGTTGGGGATGATTCTGGATGCGATCTCGATCTCCTATCTGATTATGCCGATTCTCATCCCGGTTCTGGCGGCCTTTAAGATCGATCCCCTGTGGTACGGTGTTATCTTTATTTCAGCCCTGGCCATTGGCCAGGCAACACCTCCGGTGGGGGTAAACCTGTTTACGGCCGCCAATTTGGTCAAGGGTGATTTAGACTCCATTGCCAAACAGGCGATAGTGTTTGTGGTTATGGATGTCGTGGTATTAATAATACTATCCCTGTTTCCGATACTGTCTCTTTATTTGCCTGTCCTGGCGGGGTTATATACACCTTAGGGCATCAAACCTGCTTTTCAGCGAATATGGAATGGAATCCATCCTTTTTGTAAAATTAATTGTTTCCGTAACCCTGGTTCTGACGCTTTCTGCCGTTGCCGAGCATGTAAGCCCAAGAGCCGCAGGCCTTCTGGCGGGCTATCCCGCAGGGGCCGCTATTACTTTATTTTTTATCGGCCTGGATATCAGCCCTGAATTTGCATCCGAAAGCGCAGTGTATACGATGATGGGACTGGTGGCCACCCAAGCTTTTGTTTATTGTTATTTTAAATCCACCCTTTATTTTAAAAAATTTTCCATTGTTACGTCTTCTGTTTTTGCCATTATCGGTTATTTTATGGTGATCTGGCTGTTGCACTATATCAAACTGAATAAATTTTTAGCCGCCCTGATACCTATCGCTTCCATATTTGTGTTTGTCTATTTATTCAGGCAGATTAAAAACGCTACCATTCAAGCCCGGGTCAAATTAACCCCCAGGATCTTATTTGTGCGTGCCTTCCTGGCCGGCTTCATTATTCTGATCATTATCGGGACGGCCAAATTTGTCGGCTCCCGGTGGGCGGGATTGTTTTCAGCCTTTCCCAGCACGCTGTTTCCTCTGATTTTGATCGTGCACCTCACCTACGACAAAGCGCATGTTCATACGATCATTAAAAATTTTCCCCTGGGGCTGGGATCTTTAATTACCTATTCGTTATGCGTATCCATCGTCTATCCGGCAAGCGGCATTTATATCGGAACGGTGATATCCCTGGCGGCAGCCAGCGCCTACCTGCTGCTTTATCGCCTGGTTGCCGTTCGGATCAGATAATGCCGGGGTGGGGGTGCGGTAAAAAAAATAAATGATGAGGAGCCATTTATGACCAGGCAGGATCAAGAATATATTGCTTACTATCGAACAATGGTCACCATCCGGCAGTTTGAAACACTGGCCGGTGAGCTTTTTGCTGATGGAAAAATTCCCGGTTTCATTCATCTGTCGATCGGGCAGGAAGCGTCGGCGGTGGGGGTCTGCTCCTGTCTGCGGGATGACGACTACCTGACGACGACCCACCGCGGCCATGGGCACATGATCGCCAAGGGGGCTGATCTGAAAAAAATGGTGGCCGAATTGCTCGGCAAAAAAACCGGTTACTGCAAAGGCAAAGGCGGCTCCATGCATATTGCCGATTTTTCGATTGGCATTTTAGGGGCCAACGGGGTGGTGGCCGGCGGGTTGCCGATTATTGCCGGAGCCGGATTTTCCATCAAAATGCGCCAAACCGACCAGGTGGCGGTTTGCTTTTTCGGTGACGGCGCCGCCAATCGTGGACCGGTGCACGAGGTGATGAACCTGGCCGCCATATGGAAGTTGCCGATAATTTTCGTTATCGAAAACAATCAGTATGCATCCACGACCCTTCAACGGGATTCCTGTTCCCTGGAGGACATCTGTCGGCGGGCAACCGGCTACAACATGCCCGGTGTTGCTGTGGACGGCAACGACGTATTGAGCGTGCGCGAGGCCACCCTGGAGGCGGTTGAGCAGGCCCGCAAGGGTGAGGGACCGAGCCTGATCGAAAACAAAACCTATCGCATTAAAGGACATTTTGAGGGCGATCCCCAGAAGTATCGAACTGAGGCGGAAGTTCAGCGTTGGCAGGATCAAAAAGATCCGGTCAGTCTATTTGCTGATTTTTTGACCAGACAAAACGTCCTGACGGCGAAGCTTGATCAGCAGATTAAAGATGAGGTGGCTGCCCGGCTTCGGGATGCCGTGGCGTTTGCAGAAAATAGCCCTTTCCCGGAACCGCATGAGGCCTTGGAGGATTTGTTTGTTAATACCTGAATTTTTCCCGCAAATGTTCTTCAGCGATATTCGAGGTGAATTTACCGTAATTTGCTTGGCGCGATGGTTGTTGATCTAAAATTCAGGTATCTATTCTATCATTATTATCATTGGCCCAAGACTAAGCGAAGCGAATCCATACTTCGTCATTCGAAATTTCTTGTTCGATGCTTATAGTCCGCCGGAGGAGGATTCGATATTCATAAAAAATGTTATTTAGAATGGGTCCTTATTTGAGCGCTTATGGGGATAAATCCCACCCCTACTGATCGCACCTCGTTGCCGATACAGATGTCATGGCGTCTTTGCCGGAGAATGTCTTTTCGCACTATATACATATAGGAGTTATATTTATGCCGGAACGTATTTTAAGTTGTTCGGCGGCACTGGCCGAAGCCCTGCAGGAGGAAATGGCGCGGGATGAAACCATTTTCATCGTGGGGGAAGATCTCACCGCCCATGCCGGCATATTCGCACAGTTCAGCGGCATTCCTGAAAGTTTCCCCGGCCGAATCATTGACACGCCGGTCAGCGAAGCAGCCATCGTCGGGGTGGGGCTGGGTTCGGCCCTGACCGGCATGCGGCCCATCGTTGATTTGCATTTTTCTGATTTTGTGACCTGCTGCATGGACGAGCTGGTCAACCAGACGGCCAAAATAAGATATATGCTGGGCGGGCAGGTCAAGATTCCGATGGTCATCTGGTGCCCCGATGGCGCAGGGATCCGGGCCGCGGCCCAGCATTCACAATCATTAGAGGCCTGGTTTGTACATATCCCCGGGCTAAAGGTGGTGGTGCCCAGCGAGCCGGCAGATGTCAAAGGCCTCATTAAGACTGCCATCCGTGACGATGATCCGGTCATGTTTTTTCAGCACAAAAAGCTGTTCGCAAAGGAAGGACCGGTCCCCCGGGGTGATTTTACCATCCCCTTGGGCCAGGCCGCCGTCAAGCGGCAAGGCAAAGACGTGACACTTCTTTGTTACGGATCAGGTTTTTATTTGTGTGAAGAAGCTGCCAGAGAGCTTGGCAGCATGAAGATCGAAGCGGAGATAGTGGATTTAAGAACACTCAAACCATTGGATATGAGTACCGTTGCAGAGTCGATCAAAAAGACCCGGCGGGCGGTGATCGTCCATGAAGCATGTCTGACCGGAGGATTCGGCGCGGAGCTTGCCGCCCGCATTCAGGACGAACTTTTCGATTATCTGGACGCTCCGGTAAAACGTGTAGCGGCCAAGGATGTGCCCATACCGTTTTCCCCCCAACTGGAGGACTACGTGTTGCCCAAGGTATCCGACGTAGTTAGTGCCGTTCAACTGGTAATCGTTAAACATGATACGCCAAAATTATGAAACTAGACCCTCGCATACCGAACTGTTTTGGCGGTGCGCGCCATACGGTTTATGTACTCCTGGCGGGCTTTTGCCCGCGCGAGTTTGCCGGACGTTGTCCGGGGTAATGTATGGCGCGACACCAGTTCAATTTTGCAGTCAATTTTTTGAAGTTTCTTGTACGGAAGCACAGCAGATAGTTTGGATTGAAATAGCTGCGGGAAATTTAGCGGGTGTGTCCTCGATAGCAGATAGTGCCATCGGGGCTATGATAGAAATGCACGGTCATCCAGTCAGTTATTGACTTGATTTTTGTTGCAACTTACGAACGATACAAATGTTTTCTTGCCGGCGGACGAGCTACAATATGCAGCGGTGGGTAGATTTTCAAAAATCTCCCTTTTTATGAGTATTTTGAAAAGCAATATACAATTTTCCAGCATTTCAGATTTAGGCTATAAGTCAACCATCCTCCCATATAAAAATACAATCGATTGGTAGTTCTAATCTTTAATTTACCGCTTTCCATAAAAACAAACGGCGGATACCACATGTTGTGGTCCGCCATGCGTTTTTTTGCTTGGGGATAGCTCGATGTAACCCAGGGGCAGCCGATGGGGCTATATGTAATGGAATGAAATAAAAATCAGGATTTTTAACTTAATCCCGCCGCCGCCATGATATCCGGCACCAGTTCTTCTTTGCCGATGGCCATGATGTGAACCCCGTCACACATTTTTTCTTCATGGATGCGTTTGATCATCCGTCCGGCAATCTCGATGCCTTTGGTGATGGCCTGCCCCTTGGGGGCTGACACCATCTCGTCAATCAGATCCTGGGGCACGCTGACACCGGCGATGTTCTTGTTCATAAAGCGGGCCATGGGTGCGGAGGTCAGCAAAATGATTCCGGCCAGAATCTTGGTTTTAAACTGTTGGGCGTAATCCATAAATTCTTTGAACTTGTCCAGGTCGAACACGGCCTGGGTCTGGATAAATTCTGCTCCGGCATCGATCTTTTTCTCGAATTTGATCAACTGGGGCTCCAGGGGATCGGCCTCCGGGGTGACGATGGCACCGGCGCAGAACGACACCCCGCCGTCCAGTTCGTTGCCGCCGAGATCCTTCCCTTTTTCCAGGGTGCGGACGGTTGCCAGCAACTGGCTGGAGTCTATATCAAAGACGCTCTTGGCGTCTTTATGGTCGCCCAGCATAATCGAATCACCGGTCAGGCACAGAACATTTTGGATCCCCCGGGAGGAAGCAAAGAGGAGATCGGCTTGAAGGGCCAGGCGGTTGCGGTCGCGGCAGGTCATTTGCAGGATGACCTCACCTCCCAATTCTTTGACCAGCAGGCAGCCGCCCAAAGAAGGAAATCGCATGACCGAACTTTGATGATCGGTCACGTTCATGGCATCGACTTTGTCTTTTAAAAGCTCGATGTGGTGTTTGAATTTTTCCAGGTTGGTCCCCTTGGGAGGGGCGACTTCACTGGTGACCACAAACTTGCCGGATGCTAAGGCTTCTTTGAATGGAGTAGGCATTTTTAAACCCTTTCATCATTATTTAGATAAGAGCGTTATTATATTTTGATTTTACCGCCCGCTTCGCTCGAGACGCAGAGTCCGCAGAGTAATTATATTTTTCCTTTGCCGTTGAGAGGACGGCAAAGGAAAAGCACTCATCAGCTTCGCTGAATATAAAGCACCGCTATCGGCTTCCTGCTATTAACTATAATATCATCATGCCCCACAGGGCTAAGGATTTTAGCTTTCCGCCCTCTCAGCGGAAAGCTAAAAAAATCTCTCTGCGCTCTTTGCGCCTCTGCGGTGAAAGTAATCATTGTTTTATTTTGCTTCCAGTTTTAATTTTCCCGGTTTGGGCTCACCCAGATGATTGCGGGGTTTCTGGTATTTGCGCATGGAATCAAGCCGTCCCAGTTCTTTGAGCCGGTTATATATCAGGGTCCAGACACAGTCCTTGTTGACGTCAATTTCACATTTGCCGTGATTGGTTCCGCCGCACGGTCCGTTGACCAGGCCCTTGTGGCAGTTGGTCACCGGGCAAATGCCGCCGGTCTCCCCGATGATGCAGGTGCCGCACTGGGTACAGATTTCATCAAAGGTTCCAAAAGCTGTCTCTTTGCCGATAAACATTGTATTGACCGCCGGCACCACCATCTTTTTCAGCTGGCGGGCAATGGTTTGAACACCGAAAGCGCAGCTTGTGATCAGCAGGGCATCGGCCTGGTTAATCTGCTCTCCGAAATCACTTAAAATTTCCCGGCTCAGATTATCGCAGGCCACCGGCACCACTGTGGTTCCGGTAATCATCTTGCCTTTCTCGGAAAGATTTTTCTTTAAGCTGCGAACCTCAGGCTCACCGCCGGTGCGCGTCAGCGTCGTACACGTTCCACAGCCGATAATGAAAATCCGGTTTAAACCGTTTAGAAGCCGATCGATTTCTTCATCCGGCTTTTTTTGGGTGATGGATCGAATCATATCCCGTTCTCCTCTTTTTCAAGATCACATCGGAGGCAACGCGTCGCTTCGCGACAGGCCTCCGCCTCGGTAAATCCTTTTTCAACTTCCCTAAAATCACACACCCGTTCCTTGGCGTCTTCGAATTCTGCTTCGATCCGGGGCTTGTCTTCCGTGCTTTCCTCTTCAAGGGCCAGTTTGGTGGTCGTGTGCCGGACGGATTTTTCATCCGGAATATATACCGGGCTGTCGTCACCGGTGAGGTGCTTGTTGATGGCGATGGCCGCACGCCTCCCGGAAGATATGGCCCGGATCACAAATGTCGGTCCGGTAGTGAAGTCGCCGCCGGCAAATACTCCCGGTACATTGGTGGCCAGGGTATTCGTATTGACCACCAGCGCGCCCCAGAGTTCCCGTTCCAACTGGCTGTCGGCCGAAAGAAAGGACATGTCGGCGGCCTGGCCGATGGAGATGATGATATTGTCAGCTTCCACCAGGCGGCTGTCTTCCAGATCGCAGGTGGGGTTGAAGCAGCCTTCGTCATCGAAGACACAGACACAGTGGGTGAATTCGATCCCTGTGACACGCCCGTCTTTCTGGGTGATATTGCTCGGTGAGGCCTCCGGGTTAATAACGATGCCTTCATCGATGGCTTCTTCGACATCCTTTTCCCAGGCCGGCATTTCGTCCCGGGGTTCCAGACAGAATATTTGCACGTCATGGGCACCGGACCGAAGCGCGGTGCGTGCCACGTCAAAGGCCACGTTCCCGCCGCCGATCACCACCGTTTTACCGCTCAGCGGCACTTCTTGACCCATGCGGACCTTGCTCAAAAAATCCAGGCCATAGTAAATACCCTGGAGGTCTTCGTCTTCGCCGGGAATGCCGATGTGTTTGCTGGCCTGGGCCCCGGCGGCGATAAAAACAGCACTGTACCCTTCCTTGAGAAGGTCGTTGAATGTGTGTTTGGCATCGATCGGTGAGTTGTAGCGGATTTCCACCCCGCAATTTTCAATGTATTGAATCTCCTCTTCGATCACCTGGCGCGGGAGCCGGAACTCGGGGACGGCGATGCCGAGCATGCCGCCGGCCACGGACTGGGCTTCGAACACCGTGGTCTTGAAACCCATTTTGGCCAGGAAGTAAGCGCAGGTTAAACCGGCCGGACCGGCACCGACAATGGCAACTTTTTCCTCGCGGATAATCGGAAAGGGATCTCTTTGCGGACCGATGTTTTCGAAATACCAATCCGAGGCCACCCGTTTTAAGGCCCGAATGGCCACCGGCTGATCGAGTTCTCCCCGCCGGCACTTATACTCGCAGGGGTGGATACAGATGCGGCCGCAGACCGCCGGAAAGGGATTGCGCTCACGAATGATTTCAACGGACTTTTCGTATTCGCCTTCGGCAATGGCGGCCACATAATTGGGCACGTCGATGCCGGCCGGACAGGCATGCTGGCAGGCGGATATCACCATGGAATCGCATACGGCGCCGGCACAACGATGCTCCTTAATATGATCCTCGTATTCTTTGAGAAAGTATTTCAGGGTGGACAGGGCCGGCTTGGAGCAGGCCTGCCCGAGACCGCACAGGGAGGCCTCACTCAAAGTTTCCCCCAGATCGCGGATGGTGTCGATATCCTCCATGCGGCCTTCACCGCGGGTGATGCGGGTGAGGATTTCCAACAGCTGGGTGGTGCCCAGACGGCAGGGAGCGCATTTTCCGCAGGACTCCGACTGGGTAAAGCTCAAAAAGAAGCGCGCAATTTCCACCATGCAGTTGTTTTCATCCATCACCACCATACCGCCGGATCCCATGATAGCGCCGATGCGCTGGACGGTGTCGTAGTCAATGGATAAATTTAAAAACTGGGCGGGTACACAGCCGCCGGCGGGCCCTCCCATCTGGACCGCTTTAAACTGCCGGCCCTTGGGGATGCCGCCGCCGATGTCAAAAATTACCTCCTTGACGGTGGCGCCGATGGGCACTTCCACCAGGCCGGTGTTGTTGACCTTGCCGGCCAGGGAAAAAATTTTGGTGCCCTTGCTGTCTTCGGTGCCCACTTCACCATACCAGTCCGATCCGTTTTTAATAATCAGCGGGACATTGGCCCAGGTCTCCACGTTGTTGATATTGGTGGGTTTGCCGTCAATTCCCGCTTTAGCGGGAAAAGGCGGTCGGGCCCGGGGCATCCCGCGCTGGCCTTCAATGGAGGCCATCAGGGCGGTTTCTTCGCCACAGACGAAGGCACCGGCTCCCAGTCTCAGTGAAAGATCCAAGTTAAACCCGGTGCCGAGAATATTCTCCCCCAACAGTCCCAGTTCGTTGGCCTGGTCGATGGCGATATTCAGATGATCGATGGCGATCGGATATTCCTCCCGAACGTAGATAAACCCGAACTCGCTGCCCATGGCATAGGCGCCGAGCAGCATACCTTCCACCACCGCGTGGGGATCGCCTTCTAAGATGGCCCGATCCATGAATGCTCCCGGATCCCCCTCATCGGCGTTGCACACGATGTATTTCGGCCGGCCTTCAGCCAGGCGGGCGAATTTCCACTTCAGAGCGGTGGGAAAACCGGCGCCGCCCCGGCCCCTGAGTTTGGCCGCCTGCACTTCATCGATGACCTGTTCGGGGGCCATCTTCGACAGGGCTTTGACCAGGGCCTGATAGCCACCGGCCGCGATGTAATGCTCGATATTGGTGGGATCGATCCGACCGCAGTTGGCCAGGACCCGGCGCTCCTGTTTGGCGTAAAACGGAATCTGGTTGCGGTAAAAAACCGGCTGGAAGGTTTTGGGGGCGCGATAGGCCAGCCTGTCGATTAACTGGTTTTGTTTCAGAGTCTTAACGACGATATCGCCGGCATCGTTCGGTTCTACCTCCTGATATTGAACCCCCATGGGCTCAATGGCGATAACCGGGGCTTTGGCGCAGAATCCATGGCAGCCGGTGGCCCGGATTTCAACCTGTTTCGAAAGTCCCTGGCTCTTTACCTCGTCGGTCAAGGCTTCAAAAACTCCGGCGGCGCCGTATGCGCGGCAGCCGGTCATGCACACATGCACTTCGATAATGCCCTCTTGCTTGCGGGACAAAATCTTGTTGCGGAACCACTCGAGTTGTCCGATGGATGAAAGCTTCTCCATTTTTACTCACTTCCTTTTTTGCGATACTCTCCCAGAACACTGGTCATCTTGGTCGGGGAAAGCTTACCGAAATAATCGCGGTTAATCATCATGGTCGGTGCCAGAAAGCAGGCGCCCAGGCAGGCCACGGTTTCCAGGGTGAACCGGTAATCCGGGCTGGTTTCGCCTTCTTCCAGGCCCAGTTCCTTTTTCATCAGTCGCAGGATGCTGCGACTGCCCTTGACATGACAGGCGGTTCCCCGGCACACCCGGCATACGTATTTACCCTTGGGCTTCAATGAAAACCCCGAGTAAAATGTGATGACCCCCTGGACCTGTGATGGAAACAGATTCAGCGCTTCGGCGATCGGTTCGATGGTCTCCGGGGGAACATAACCAAACGTCTCCTGCACATCCTGGAGCAAGGGGATCAGTTCCCATTTTCCGATTTTGTGTCGATCAATGATGGCATCGAGTTTTGTCAGATCGATTTCAGGTGGTTGCATGCGGGTGCCTCGGTTCTAGTGATTTAAGTTATAAATACTCTATATTTGATCTACGCCGTTCGGTAGTTATAAAGTCACGGTAGAAGGTATAAGGTGGAAGGTACAAGGTGTAGGTATAAGGTTAAGGTGTAAGGTGTAAGGTAAAAGGTGAATGGCAGAAGTGAATTGAGAATTCATCCTTTACCGTATACCTTATACCCTAAACCTCATACCCTATCTTTATTCCCTCTACCCTAAACCTTCTACCTAATTTTTTAACCTTAAACCTTATACCCTCTACCTTATACCACTACGATGTTTTCCTTATTTGCTAAAATCCTATGGACTATGATCCTGCTCTTATATTTTTTTTATCTTCACCCTTGCTGTCTTCCAACCCGGTGATCCGGCTGGGCTATATCGAACAGACCCAGAAGATCCATGGCCTCATTACCGTTAAAACCGGTCGGTACAAAAATGTGATTTGCACCCAAGCCCTTTTCTATTCGAATTCCTCTCGTGACACTGCCAAATTTTGAGGTGACAACAACGGTGTCATCATCCTTTAAATCGAGGCTTGCACCGACCGGGGGCGAAACTTCCAATTGGCCGGCCAAATCAAATTCCTGAATTCGATCCGAGGCCTGGGTCCTTGTGCCGCTTCCCAGGTGGAATCGCAGCGATCCGATAATGGCGGTAAACGGAAAGTCATTGTCAGCGGGTTCATCTTCGGTGGAAACCACCGGATAAAATGAAATTAATCCCTCTGCGCCCGGGTCCTTAAAAAGGGCTTTGCCGCTGATCGGTTTTATCCAATCCTGATTTTGGCCATTCAGCGATGCATACATGGGCACGAGTTTGCGAATTTCGGCCCTGATTTTTTCAAGGGACCCATAAGGTTCGCTTTTGCTCAGTCCGGCGGCCAGAAGATCAAGGATTTCCAATCCGGTCGTGCTTTTCCCGGAGGGGTTACCACCGGCAGAAAAGATTGAATTCGGCCCTCGAGGTTGGTGACGGAGCCCTGTTTTTCACTTAAGGGCGCTCCCGGCAGGACGACATCGGCAATTTGGGCCGTTTCACTGTTGAGGATGTCCTGCACGACCAGGAGCTCTAAATTTTCGAGGGCCTTTTTCACCCGGCCGGACTCGGGCAGAGCCCGCAGCGGATTTTCACCCATGATATACAGGGCTTTCAGGCTGCCTTTTTCAGCCGCCTCGATTACCCGCACCAGGTTGAGTCCGGGGTCCGGTGAAATACTTGTTTTCCAGGTTTTTTCCCATTTTCTTCTGGCAGTATCATCATCAATGGGTTGGCGGCCGGGAAGAAGGTCGGGTGCGGTTCCCATATCTGTTGCGCCCAGCTGATTGTTTTCCCTGGCGAGAACAAATATTCCTGCCCCGGGAGAACCCAGGCTGCCGGTCATCAGGGCCAGATTGAGAATGGCGCCCAAAGTATGCAGGGCGTATTTTTGCTGGATAATCCCGTGGCCGACGACGATGGCGATTTTTTTCCGTTTTATTAATTTTGCGGTCTTATTTATGGCGGCTGTTTCCAGGTTTGTCAGACGGCTGATCCTGTCGATGTCCAACGATGACAGACCATATCGAAAAAGGCTGAAGCCCTCCGTGTATTGATCTACAAATGAGGAATCATAAGCCTTATCTTCATGCAGCAGGGCGGCCAGGCCGTTGATCAGCTCCAGATCCGATTGCGGCTTGACGGCAAGCCAGACGGAAGCGAAGGCAGCCAGTTCGGTTTTGCGCGGGTCCACGACGATTAAGGGGATGCCTTTTTGAGCCGCTTTTTTAAGATAATAGCTGACCACCGGAACAGAATGATTCGGGTCGGCCCCCAGGACTAAAATGGCTTCCGCATTTTCAAGATCGGCCAGCCGATTTAGACGATAGCCGCCGTCTGTCTTTTGATCCAAAACCTTCATCAGGGACTGCCCGAATATGTATCCGCCGTTGTCGATATTATTGGTGCCGATCATGGCCCGAGCGATTTTTTGAAAGAGATAATTTTCTTCGTTGGTGCATTTGGATGAGCCCAAAAAGGCGATGCTCTGCGGACCATTTTCATTTTTAATCGCAATCAACCTTTTTGTGATTAAGCCCAAGGCGTCATCCCAGGCCATGGGAACCAGCTCGCCTTCTTTGCGGCCCAGGGGGCTGATCAAGCGTTGGGGCGAGTTTAGAAAATCATGGGCAAAATGCCCCCGGACACACAGGGTCGCGCCGTTGACGCTTTCCGGTAACTGGGCGGGGTTGACATCGATGATGTGTTCACCCGTGGCGCCCATGGCCAGACGGCAGCCCACCGAGCAGAACCCGCAGATGGAAACGGCTTCGCGCTCCGGGGTTCCCACGTAACGAGAGTTTTTGGCAGACAGGGCGCCGGTCGGGCACATGCTCACACAGGTTCCGCAAAACGTGCAGTTGGACTGCTCCAAACCCAATTCATGGGCGGTGGCGGGGCGCGATCCGAAACCGCGCTGGTTATAATCGATGGCACCGACGACCACCAGTTCATGATCGGCCCGGATGCACTTGCCGCAAAGGATACATTTGCTCAGATCCCTGATAATAAACGGATTTGCTTCTTCAAAGGGCTTGTAATTGGGCATGTGGTAAAGATCTGTTTCGCCCACACCCAGCTGGGCCGCCACCCAGCGCAGCTGGCAGCGGTTTCCTTTACTGCAGACAATGCAGGATTCCGGATGTTCGGCGATCATCAGGCGCGCAATATTACGACGGTGGCGGATGATGCGTTCGGTTGCGGTTTGAATAACCATATCCGGAACCACGGGAGTGACACAGGAGGCCATGAGGCGTCCGGTCTTTTCATCTTCCACCAGACACATTCGGCAGGCACCGAATGGTTTCAGATCAGGATGGTAACAGAGCTTGGGAATTTTTATGCCGTTTTGCTCAGCCGCCTCCAGAATGCTTGTTTCGGCCGGACAGATGATTTTCTTGCCGTCGATGGTCAAGGCGATGGTTTCCAAGGGAAGGACTCCTTAGTCTTATAATTTGCGAGAATCTATCTTTTCCATACCCATTTTGAGAATAAACACACTCCAAAAGTTCCCAACAAGGAGTACTGGAGTGATGGAGTATTGGAGTAATGGAAGGACTATAGGGCTCGGACTTTTTTTCCAATACTCCAATACTCCAACACTCCATTACTCCAACAAATTATATTGTGAAGTGAGATATAAGTTATTGAAAACCCGATCTATTTTGGTCTTCTATCTGGCGTTCATTTTAATTTTGCGGCATCAAGATACAGTTTGAGCTTTTCTTCTCCTCCGATGGTGATAATATGGACTCCCTGGCACAGATCCTTCAGGCCGGTGACGATATCGGAAAAAATCTCGATGCTGGCTTTTTGTTTGTCCGGCGCGCGGGTCAATTTCTGGATGATCCAGTCCGGCACCATTCCTGACTTGAGGTGACGATTCAGAAATCGGGCCATGCCGGCGGTTCGCAAAATCATGACTTCCGCAATCACCGGAACCCCGAACGTTTGCGTCTGTTTCAAGAATTTCTCGAATTGATCCACATCAAATACCGGCGTCGTCAGAAAATAACCGGTGCCGATTTTGGTCATTTCCTCCATTTCTTTCATTTCCAGATCCGGAACATTTTTCCCCCACGAGGATTCAACTCCTGAGCCCAGGAGAAATTCGGCTTTGGATTTCAACGAATCCCCCTCCACCGTCCGGCCCTCGCGGATGTGTTCCAGCACGGATTGCAATTTGCCGGCATCCACGTGAAAAAACATCATTTCCTGCAAACTGTCTCCGGTAATACGGTAATCTTCGGTAAAGACCAGCAGGTTATCAATACCGGCGTTGTGGGCCTCCACCAGGTCATTTTGCAGCTGGAGGCGGTTCTTATCGCGGGTCGTGGTCTGGTAAATCGGCTCCAGCTGGCTTTTGTTCAACAGTTCACAGGTTCTGATGGTATCCCCGACGAAACCCTCCAACTCTACCTCGGACAGCGCCACGCCATCGACACGTCCGCGTACATTGCTCAAACTGCGGACAAGATCTTCCGGTTCCTGGTCAATGGGTGATTGGACTTCTGAAGTGACGACAAATTTCTTTTTTTTCAGGGCGTCTTTAAGCTTCATTTTTTGCCTCCCGGTATGGAATGACGAATGACTATTGAATAATGAAGGAATTCTGTCGATATTATTGTTTTGAATGAAAATGACCGAGCGAAGCGAATTCCATAATTAGTCATTCTTCATTAGTCATTAGTCAATTTTCATTTACTTTAGGCCTAAGAGTCGGGCGACTTCTTCTTTCAACTGGGGCAGCGGAAACGGCTTGGAAAAGCATGCATCCGCTCCGTGCTGCTTCATCTTTTTGAACTTATCCTCATCCAGATAAGCGGATAAGACGATGATCTTGGTATCCTTGGTGTCCGGATTTTCCTTAATTTTCTTACAAACCTCATAGCCTTTGATGTCGGGCATCATGATGTCCAGGATCAGCAGGTTGGGCCTGAAATGATTGACCTGTAATCCGGCCTCAAACCCGTCGGAGGCGGAAATCACTTCGTAATCGAATTCATCCTCCTCCAGGGCCTGAACGATGGTTTCCACAATAATGGGATCATCATCGACCACCAGAATTTTTAGTTTCCCCTCCGCCGGTTGTCCGTTTGGAATGGGGATGCCCTGTTTGGTCATAAAGGTCTCGAGGTCTGTTCTGTTGATGCGGCGATGGCCTCCCACAGTCTTGTAAGCCTTGATATGCCCTGATTCGACCCAGTTGATAATGGTTTTGGGAGACACATTGCAATACTGGCCGGCTTTAAAAACGGTGAGTACGTCTTCCATGGCTGACTCCTTTTGAATTTACAGTTTTTATAGAATTTATAGTTATTATAATTTATTTGGGCTGTCAAGCATTTTTTCTGAAATATCTTATATGCAGATATTGTTGATTGGTTGATTAGTTGATTGGTTGATTAGTTAAGTGGTTGTAAATATGGAGTTATCCCATATTTGTAAAATAATCGGACACTTCAGGTTTTAGCAATCGTAACATTCTGAAATTATGATTATAATTTACCTATCAACCCTTCAACCAATAAACTATTCAACGAGGTCTGATTTATCGATTAATAGTATAGTAGCGTAATCAAGGCATTATGATGATTTTCCATAATTACAGTTATTATAGTTATTATTGTGCCGGACAGTTTCTTTCAGGTCATGATTTTTCGGTTGTCAATGCTGATTGCATTTAATATGCTAATTCCTAACCTGGATAAACTGGAAAAATGGCCACAAAGGTACAAAGACACAAAGCAAAACTGTTTGCTAAAATAATTACTAAGGGCCTAATTAAATATCAGCAAATTCAACCTGTCACGATTGGAGGCTAGGTATGAAGTGGTTAAAAGGTTTTTTGGGGCTGGTTATCATTTTGCTCCTGGTGGTCGTCATTGCCGTTGTGGTCATCATCAATCCTTTCGGTGCCCCCCCCTTGAACAAATACACCAAAGACGGGAATTTACCCCTGCCGGGTTTAAAAGCACCGGTGACGGTCCAGCGCGATGAAAAAGGCATGGCCTATATTTATGCCCAAAATTCTGAAGACCTTTATCTGGCCCAGGGATTTGTTACCGCCCAGGACCGGCTGTTTCAGATGGAATTGACCCGGCTGTTTGCCTCCGGCCGTATAGCGGAACTGGCCGGGGAGAAAGCGAAGGGAATAGACGTGAGAATGCGAACCCTGGGTTTTTACCGCAATGCCAAAAAACATGTTGCCTTGCTCAGCAATGAAACCCGGATGTTTCTGCAGAAATATGTGGACGGTGTCAATGCCTTTATCGAAACCCGTCCGGAGAACATCCACCTGGAATTCAAGCTGGCCGGAATAAAGCCTTCCCGTTGGACCCTCGCTGACTCGCTGACAATTCTATATTACATGGGCTGGGCAAGCGCGGCCAATATCGAAAGTGAAATTGTGGCCCAGATGCTGGTTGAAAAGCTGGGTCCGGCCAAAGCCCCTGAGATTTTTCCTATCAATATCAATCCGGACGATGAGTCCGGGACCGGTGCAGATAGCGCCCATTTAAATTTCCAAAATGCCAGTCTGAATTTAAAGTTCGATAAAAACCTTCTCTCCTATTTAAAAGACGATCGTCTGAAGATTGGCAGCAACAACTGGGCCACCAGCTCTGACCTATCCTCCGGTGCCATGCCCATAGTGGCCAATGATACCCACCAGAACGCCACAATCCTGCCGGGTCCGTGGTATCCATGCGGTCTGATTCTCTCCGATTTGCGTGCGGTGGGTGCAACCATTCCCGGTTTCGGTGGGATGGTGGTTGGTCGGAACGACTACATTGCCCTGGGGGCGACCAATGCCTACGGCGACACCCAGGATCTTTATATTGAAACCGTGGATCCCGACAATCCGGATAATTACCTCGAAGGCAGCGCCTCCATACCGTTTGAGGTGATCGAGGAAACCATCAAAATTAAGGACAAAGCGGCTTCCGGCGGGCACAGAAAAGAGACGATCAAAATCCGGCTGACTCGCAGGGGGCCGGTCATATCCGGCGTCATAGCGGGGCTGAAAACCAACAAAGTCATAACGGTGAGATGGTCCGGTTTTGAGGTCATGGCGCCCAGTGTCGGGTTGGAGCGAATACTGAAGTGCCGGACGGTGGAAGAAATCCGACGGGCCCTGGAGAACCTCAATCAAGTCGCCCTGAATGTTGTTTTTGCCGATAGCGAGGGAAACATCGGCTGGCAGACCACCGGCAAGCTTCCCATCCGCACCCAGGGTGAGGGTCTTGTGCCCTATGTGGTCAAAGACAGCACGGATAATTGGACCGGCTGGATACCGTGGGAAGACATGCCCCATGCCGTAAATCCCGAGCGGGGCTGGCTGGGTACCTGCAACCAACTGACCGTCGACCGGAATTACCCCTATCATTATACGACCCACGCTTCGCCGACGTACCGCTATCGGCGGCTGATCGAGTTGATGGATGCCCCCGGTAAAAAGTCGGTGGACGACCACTGGGCCTTCCAGCGGGACGCACTCAACCTGATGGCCAGAACAATTGCGCCGATCATGACCCGGGTGCTGTTGGCCCATGGGGACACCCAAAAGATGGGGCAGGTACTGGCGGAGTGGGATTATGTCGATTCGCCGGATAAGCCCGCACCAACCGTCTTTCAATCGGTGTACCGGGAGTTTGCCCTGCTGGTTTATACCGATGAACTGGGTGACGATCTTGCCCGCACCATGCTCAACAACTGGTCTTTCTGGCAGGAGCGGCTTCAAAAAATGGTGCTCGAAAATAATTCGCCCTGGTTTGACAACGTCAAAACAGCCAATAAAAAGGAAACCCGGGACGATCTTTTCTATCAGGCGGCCTTGAATGCGGGCAAAGATCTGGCATCAAAATTGGGCAACGATCCGGCCCAATGGCTGTGGGGCAAGGTGCATGGGCATGAGTTTGTCAGCCCGATCCGGCTCTCGGGGGTAGGTAAGGAATGGCTGGGTGGGGGTTCCCATCCGGCATCCGGATCCTTTGAGACCTTGTATCGGGGGATATACGAATTCAACGAACCGTATAAAGTCACGATTTCAGCATCCATCAGGATGGTGGCTGATCTGGCCGACCCCGACAAGATACTGGCGGTTTTACCCGGCGGGGTGGCCGGCCGGCAGTTTGATCCCCACACCACCGACCAGGTGGAATCATTTATGAATGGCAATAAGGTTTATTGGTGGTTCAGCGATAAGGCCATCAGGGAACACACCCAACATACCCTGACGTTGAGTCCCAATTGAGGATTGCGCCGGCACGGAGTCTAAATCAGCTCAACTTGCATTTATCTTACCCGGGAAGGGTGCTTTTTTGAATTATTCATTTCTTAGGGTGTTGTAAAGGTCAAATGCTTTCTCGGGAGTCTCATTGTCGTGAACGACCGCTTTTACTGCCTGTATCATGGCAACCGGGGATTCAGACTGGAAGATATTGCGACCCATGTCCACACCCGAAGCACCTTCCTGCACCGCCCGATAAGCCATGGTTAGCGCATCCAGCTCGGGAAGCTTTTTACCGCCGGCCATTACGATTGGCACCGGGCAGGAAGCGGTAACTGTTTCAAATCCATCTTCGACATAATAGGTCTTAATATAGTGGGCCCCTAGCTCCGCACAGATTCGGGCAGCTAGCCTGAAATACCGTGCATCCTTGGCCATATCCTTGCCGACGGCTGTGACGGCCAATGTGGGAATACCGTAACGCGTACCGAAATCCACCATCTTAGTCATGTTGATAATGGACTGGCGCTCATATTCACCTCCGATGAATACCTGAACCGCCATAGCGCAGACATTGAGTCTGATGGAATCCTCTATGTCTACCGCGATTTCCTCATTACTGAGCTCTTTTAAGATGCTGGTCCCGCCGGATACCCGCAGCACGATGGATTGGGAAACGGAAGGCGGCACAATACTTCGCAAAATTCCCCTGGTCAGCATTATCCTTGGCCAT
>PVMK01189146.1_pt2 | contig 25002 bp, 22 predicted proteins | sample 1853481 | NCBI WGS metagenome assembly PVMK01 (sample SAMN08533507, study PRJNA380276) | Marine sediment metagenome, whole genome shotgun sequencing project.
AACCCTAGAGCTAAAGCGCCCCTGAAACCTAGAGTGCGGAGATTTTCGCTTGTGGTCGAGCGCCCCCGCAGAGAGCGACTGAGAGGTACGTCCGTACCTCGCAGGGAGCGAACGAGGAGGTAAGCCGAGCACAAGCGAAAAGATCCGTACTCTAGACGGTGCAGACCTGGTTGCGACCACGGTGCTTTGCTTCGTAAAGCGCCTTGTCGCCTTGCACGAACAGGTCCGCAGCGGTTGAAGCGTGATCGGGAAACGTCGCGACACCGAGAGACGCGGTGACCTTCAACGGCCCGAGCTCGGTCAACACCTCGGTCTTCTCCAGCTCCTCGCGAACTCGCTCCGCAAGCAGCTGTGCGCCGCGCACATCGGTCTCTTCGCAGAGCACGCAAAACTCTTCTCCGCCAAAGCGGGCTACGATGTCGGTCTCTCGCTTGACGCGCCGGAGCACCTCACCGAGCTCCTTGAGGACCCGGTCGCCCGCAGCGTGACCGTAGGTGTCGTTGACCGCTTTGAAGTGGTCGAGATCCGTCACAATCAGAGACAGTTTGCGGCCGAATCGCTGCGCGGCCATCAGCTTCTGCTCCATCTGGTCGAGGAGCGCCCGCTTATTGAGGCAGCCCGTCAGGCCGTCCGTCGTCGCCAACTCCTCGAGCAGACGAACGGACCGCGCGTTCGCCATCGCGACGGCGAGTTGGTTCGCGAGCGCTTGCAGCGTCTCACGCGCTGAGGTGCCAAACGCGCCAGGCGCCTTCGCCGCAACGATCAAGGTTCCAATCGGCTCTTCGCGCGCCACCAGCGGCAATACGAGCAGCGACTCCATTGCTTTGAGTTTTGCCTTCTTGGTGAACAGCACCTGCTGTTTGGAGTCGAACTCGCCACGATACGGGAGGTAGTGCCGATTCTTGACGACCATCGCGGTGAGGGAGGCGTTGTCCCGGAAACGAAGCCCTTGGAAGTCGAGCGCCCGCTCGCCTGCCGCACGCCGTACAACGTGCCGTCGCCCTTCCGGTTGGTACTCGGTGATCGCGGCAAAGTCGTGTGGCGCGATTTCCTTCGCCGCGGTCAACCCGAGCTCCATGACCACGTCCTGCGTCAGCGCCGTGCTGAGAGCCTGGGAAACACGATAGAGCGTCTCTTGCTCGCGCTTGGCGCTTTCGAGCTGAACGAAGACGCGTTCGTTTTCGAACGCGCGGAGAATGTGTGAGGTGCTATCCCGGAGCAGCTCTTCTTCCTCGGGCCCGAACGCGCGATCGATGACGCGATCGGCGCAAAGCACCGCCCGCAGATGACCTCGCTCGAGGACTGGAACGGCGATGAACGACCGCACCGACGCAGGCCCCCGATAGTAACAAATCCCCCCATATTCCGGGCGAATCTGCTGCAGACTGGTGGTGACCTTCCTCCTTACAGCCGCGCCGACCGCCCCCGCGCCGAGGGCGAAAGGGCCATCGGCCACGTCATCGCTGTTCGTCACCAACTCGGCGATGCACAGTTGCTCGGCCTCGTCGGACGGCATCAGGAGCACACAGGTATGCAGGTCCAAGGTCCGATGCAGGAGCTGAAGCGCGTGATAGAGCGCTTGGCGAACTTCTTGAACGCTGGTTTCGTATAGGCGCTCCTCGTCCCTCACTCGGTCCGACGAAGGCGCAACCAAACGAAAAAGTCGGGTATCGTCCTTCACTTTTTCCTTTTGGGCTGCAAGCTCGAGGTCCGACTTGCGTCGTACGCGCACGATCTCCGCGCGCGTGAACACGTGACTGAGCGCGCCGAAGCAAACGATGAAGAGCGCGTTCACTCCGAGCAGCAACGGGTCGCTGATCTGTTCGCCGAAAAATGCTGTAGCAAGGCCGAGTGCGAGCGCGAAGACTACGACACCGATACCCGCCGGTCCGACTGCGAACGACGCAACGAGCGCAACCGCCACGAACGTCAACGGATAGAGATCGCTACCAATGCCGCCACGGAACTGAACGAGCGCCTGCACACCGACGAGCAGCAGGACGCCCAACTCGAACGCGGACCTCGGGTCGGCGCCTTGCCGATATGCGTTGTGGGTGCGGTGCCCGAAGAGCGCGATCCAGGCCACGACCCACGACAGGTGCAGCCAGCCGAGCTCCCGACTGCCAGGAACAAAGAAGCCGGCCAACAAGAACGCCGCGAGCAGGAACGCGGCGGCCAATCCCCATGCCGACCGCGCGGTGCGCCTGACGCGGAGCGCTGCCTGGACGAGGGCCGTCATATGACAGCGGTGTTACGCCCGCTGCCATTCGTTCAGCAAGAAAAGCGCTCGAATGTGGGCAAGCCGCCCACCCCGCTCGGCTACCGAGGCGGGAACTGGAAGACGAACTCCTCGGCCCGGACCATGCCGAGCTCGTCACGGGCGATACGCTCGACGTAGGCCGGATCGCTCCGCAGGGCATCGATCTCGCCTTTGAGGGTGGCAATCTCGCGAACCAGTTCTTCGTTGGAGTCGCGAAGCTCCCGGAGCTCCCCCCGGAGGTGGCGGTAGCGGGGTAGGCCCTGCTCGTCGAGAACCAAGGTCGGAACCGTCATGATCGCCATCACCATCAAGGAGAACGGGAGAAGGGCGGCGCTGGGTCTCACGAGGTCGAGCCTGCCGCAACCTGGGGTCCGAGCGCAATTTTCCGGACGCTTTCGCGGGCTTGACACGACCGCCCAAGCTTCTACTTTCTCGAGAAGGTGACGGTGACATTGGACGAACGCCATCGGCGGATCCTGTTCGCAGTCGTGACCGAGTACATCGCCTCGGGGCAGGCTGTGAGCTCGCGGCGCATTGCCAAGCGCTACGCGATCAAGCTGTCGCCCGCGACCGTTCGAAGTGTGCTCGTCGAGCTCGAAGACTCGGAGCTGTTGCGCCAGCCGCACACGAGCGCGGGCCGGGTTCCCACCGACGCTGGCTTCCGATGCTTCGTCGACGCCATGGCCTCGGGGGGCGACATTTCAAATGCTCACCGGACGGCACTGATTCAGCGTCTGCAAGATCTGGAGCCTGGCGCTGACGCCGTTCGGGAAACCGGCCAGCTGCTGAGCCGCCTCACCGGCACCGCGACCATCATCGCCCGGCCGCCGGTTGCCGAGGCCATCCTCGATCAGCTTCGGTTCATGCGACTCTCCAGCGGGCGGACACTGGCAGTTCTGGTCGCACGCTCGGGCGGAGTCGAGAACAGGGTCGTCGTGACGGAGCTCGACGTGGACGGCCACATCCTCGAGCGGGTGAACAACTACCTGGCCGATCTGGTTGGCGGCCGAACACTTCGATCCGTCCGCGACGTGCTCGCGGTTCGTATCGCCACAGAGCGGGGCCAGTACCAGGTCCTGCGCGAGCAGGCGCAGCGAATGGTGCAGGCTACGGTCGAAGGCCACGTCGAACGGGCCCGGGTCGTCATCGAAGGGCAGGGCACGCTCTTCGACCGCCCGGAATTCGGGGATGCCGAGAAGATCCGAGGCTATCTCAACGCCTTCGAAGAGAAACAGAAGCTTCTGGAGCTCCTCGAGCAAACCCTGCTCGCCGATGGGGTCCAGGTCTTCATCGGCTCGGAGACGGCGCTCGACGGGGTGGGCGACATCAGCGTCATTTCGAGTCCATACCGCCGGGACGGCACCAGCGTGGGCTCGTTCGGAATCGTGGGTCCGACTCGTATGGACTACAGGAAGTACATACCTTTGGTGGGATTCGCGGCCGATGTGCTAAGCGACATTCTGGACGGTCGGCTTCCTGGCGCGTCCAGGGGCTCCTAAGAGAAGCCAGAAGAAGACGGATACAGAGCATGAGCGAACACGCGGGGGAAAAGCCGAAGGACGAACGGGCCAGCGGCGAGAACGAGGACGAAGAGGTCATCTTCCCGGAGGAGGACTCAGGGGAAGAGGCGGAGGCGGAGCCCAGCGATCTCGAGAAGGCGCATACCGAGCGCGATCGGATGCGCGACCAGCTCCTGCGTATCGCGGCCGATTTTGATAATTTCCAGAAACGATCGCGCAAAGAGATCGAAGAGGTTCGCCGGCGTACCGTCGAGGACACCCTCCGGGAGGTTCTGCCGATCGTGGACAACCTCGAGCGCGCGGCGGTCGCCATGACCGACGCAACTGAGGTATCGGCCGTCACGGACGGCGTCCACATGGTGCTGCGAGGCTTCGAGGACATCGCCGAGCGATTGGGTCTGAAACGCGTTACAACTGTCGGTCGTCTGTTCGATCCGACCTGCCATGACGCCATGCAGCAGCAAGAAACCGACGAGCACGCGCCCGGCACGATCGTCGCGGAGATCGTTCCCGGCTACTACCTCGGAGAGCGCCTGTTGAGGCCGGCAATGGTCGTGGTGGCGAAGCCGCCGACCGGCACAGGTGATCAGGGCGGCGAGTCAGCCGGCCGCGACGGCGGCGACGCCGAGAGCGAATAGTCGCCCCTTAGATGCGACAACCCCCGCCTCGGGGTATAAAGAAGCGCAGGCCAGCAAAATGGGGAAGATCATCGGGATCGATCTGGGTACGACCAACTCTTGTGTCGCGTTTGTCGACAACGGGCAGCCACAGGTGATCCCGAACGCGGAGGGCAGCCGCACCACACCCTCGGTCGTGTCGTTCTCCAAGGACGGCGAGCGTCGCGTGGGTAGCGTGGCGAAACGGCAAGGTGTCACTAATCCAGAGAGCACCGTCTTTGCGATCAAGCGCTTGATGGGTCTGGCATTCGATGCGGAGCCGGCGCAAAAGCACATGCGCGCGGTGCCCTACCGAGTCGTCGAGAGCGAACGTGGAGACGCCTGGATCCAAATCGAGGAGCACCTGTACTCGCCACCCGAAATCTCGGCGATGATCCTCGAGAAGATGAAGGAGGTCGCGGATTCGTTCCTCGGCGACGAGATCATCGAGGCGATCGTGACGGTGCCCGCCTACTTCAACGACGCCCAGCGCTCCGCGACGATAGCCGCAGGAAAGATCGCAGGCCTCGAAGTCCGCCGCATCATCAACGAGCCTACCGCAGCCGCGCTCGCATACGGCTTCGAAGAGAAAGAGGGCAAGCGGGTTGCCGTGTATGACCTTGGCGGTGGCACGTTCGATATCTCGATCTTGGAAATCGCCAATGGCGTCTTCAGTGTGAAGGCAACGGCAGGCGATACACATCTCGGCGGTGAAGACCTGGACAACGCATTGGTCGAAGAATTGGCGCGTCGCTTCGAAGAGAGCAGCGGCATCGACTTGCGCGGGGACCGCGTCGCGCTTCAGCGCCTCAAGGAGCAAGCCGAGAAGGCCAAGCATGAGCTGTCTTCGTCGCTCGAGACGGAGATCAACCTTCCGTTCATCGCATCGGATGACTCCGGCCCAAAGCATCTCGAAACCAGGCTCAAGCGCAGCGAGCTCGAGATCCTGGTCTCGGCGATCATCGACGAGACTCTCGGCCCCTGTCAGCAGGCGCTGGAGGACGCCGGGGTCAGAAGGGAAGACATCGACGAAATCCTGCTCGTCGGCGGCCAGAGCCGTATGCCCATGGTGCAGTCCAAAGTCGCGGACTTCTTCGGCAAGGAACCCCACAAAGGCGTCAACCCTGATGAGGTCGTCGCGATGGGCGCCGCGCTCCAGGGCGCCGCGCTGCTCGGTGAAGTCGAAGAGGTTCTTCTTCTCGACGTCACGCCCCTGAGCCTCGGCGTCGAAACCGGCGGTGGCGTTTTTCACAAGCTGATTCAACGCAACACGACAGTGCCCACCCGCGCCAAAGAGATCTTCACGACGAGCGTCGACAACCAAAGCTTCGTTCCGATTCACGTGCTGCAAGGTGAACGCGACATGGCGGAGGACAACAAGTCCTTGGCCAAATTCGAGCTCGCGCCGATCCTTCCAGCACCGCGAGGTGTCCCGGAGATCGAGGTCACGTTCGACATCGACGCGGACGGCGTCGTAAACGTAAGCGCGAAAGATTTGGGCACGAACCGGGAACAGAACATCCTCGTCGTCGCATCGAGCGGGCTCACTGAAGACGACATCGAGCGCATCATCGGCGAGGCCGATGCCTACAAAACGACCGACCAAAAGCGCCGCGAGCTGGCGGAGCTCCGCAATGCGGCCGAAGCACTATTGTACACGAGTGAGCGCGCGGTCGCCGAGTGCCGCGAGATGGTTCCCGAAGACGTCGTGGCGGAGGTCGAAGCAGACATCGAGTCGTTGCACGTCTGCGTCGACGAAGGCGACGCCATCGCCATCAAAGACGCGCTCGAAACACTCGAGCTCAGCGCCTACAAGATCGCCGAGGCGATGTACGGCAGCGTCGACCTCGACGCGCCTGCCGAGGGCGAAGCTCAGTCCGAGTCGTGAGCCCGGGCGAACGAGCGACGGCGAGCGGCGCGCAATGGCTGGCCCGCATGCGTTGGGGGGCGCTCGGAACCGAGGCGGGGGCGGTCCTCGTCGCGACTCAGATCTTGGGGGTCGAGCTGCCCTTCGCTCCCATCTGGTCGCTCGTTGCCGTCGGCGCCCTGTCGAACGTCTGGCTGGTATCCCGCAAGGGCCGTGCCGGCCACCTCGGTGCGTTCTTCCTGCTCGACGTCGTGCTCCTGACCGGCATGTTGTACTTGTCGGGCGGGCCGACCAACCCGTTCAGCATCATCTACGTCGTGTACATCGCGATGTCGGCCGTCATGTTGACGCCCAGGTGGACTTGGACGATCGCGGGACTTTCGATCATCTCGTTTGCCGCTCTCTTCGTCATCCACGCCCCAAGCGAACATCTCGAGCATGCGGGTCAAGGTGGCGGCTTTCAAGCTCACCTGTACGGGATGTTCATTGCGCTCGTCTTGGCCGTGGCGCTCATCACTTTTTTCGTCAGCCAGTTGTCGTTGGAGCTACGACGCCGTGAGCGGGCGCTCGCCGAGGCCGAAGAACGCAGCCACCGTTGGGGAAAGCTCGCTTCAATCGCGACCTTGGCGGCCGGGGCGGCGCATGAGCTCGGGACGCCGCTCGGTACGATCGCCGTCGCCGCCAAAGAGATGGAGCGCCAAGCGCGGAAGCTCCGAGGGGGCGAGGGGCTCGTCGAAGATGCGGAGTTGATTCACGAAGAGCTGGAGCGGTGCCGCGTAGTGCTCGCTCGAATGGCCGCTGCCGGAGGGGAGCACGTGGGCGAGACGCTGCGCTCGATCCCAGTCGAAGACCTGTTTGCCGACGTGCGCACCCGCTTGACCCCCGACCAAGGGGAGCGTTGGGTGACCACGACCGACGTCGCCAGTATCGAGGCGCCCCATGACGCGCTGGTGCAGATGGTCGAGAACATCACACGAAACGGGTTCGACGCCTGCGAGACAGAGCGTGTGGCACTCGAAGTGCGCGGGCTTGATCGGGCGGTCGAGCTTCGCTTCATCGATGAAGGGGGCGGCATGGACGCCGACGCGGTGCAGCGCGCCACCGAGCCGTTTTTCACGACCAAGAACGCCGGCGACCGGATGGGTCTGGGGTTGTTCCTGGCGCGGACACTCGTAGACTCGTTGGGCGGCCACCTCACCATCGAGTCAGCCACGGACCAGGGCACCACGATCCGTGTCGTGCTTCCGCAGGGTCGGCGAGGCACATGACCGACGCAACCGATGACAGTGCCCCCAAGCCGTCGATCCTTCTCGTCGATGACGACGAGCGGTTCCGGTCACGCATGACGCGCGCGTTCGAGGAACGTGGTTACGAAGCGCAACAGGCCGAAGGGCACGACGACGCGATCACGATCGCGGAGCGCGAGAGCACCGAGTATGCGGTGGTTGACCTTCGCATGCCGGGCAAATCCGGTTTGGAAGTGGTTCGCGCGCTGCACCGAATCGACCCGGCGACCAAGATCGTCGTGCTGACCGGTTACGGAAGCATTGCGACCGCGCTCGAAGCGATGCGCCTCGGCGCGACGCACTACTTGACCAAGCCAGCCGATGTCGACGAGGTGATCGCCTCGTTCGATCGGGACGGCGCTCAGCGGACGCAAACGGCGCCTTCTGCCGAAAGCGAGACGCCACAAACGCCTTCATTGGCTCGTGTCGAGTGGGAGCACATCCAGAGAGTCCTGACCGACTGCGGAGGCAACATCACCAAAGCCGCGGAAAAACTAGGGATTCATCGGCGCTCACTCCAACGGAAGCTCTCGAAGTTCCCAATGCCCCGCTAAGCCGCTGCGACGATTTGCCACGTACACTCGGGGACGGTTCATCCCTAAGCTCCGGCGGTGAAGGGTTGGTATTGGGCGGCCGTGGCGTTGTTCGCGCCGCTGTGGATCGCTGCGGGGGCTTCCGCGTGCGGAACCTGTGCGGTAGGCGATCCGACCCTCACCATCGTCGGCTTCGAGCAACCGAAGGGCCAGCGTGTGCGCACCTCGGGAACGCTACGCCACCGGAACGACCGCATCGGCGAGCCTGGAGTCGATGAGCTTCGACTCTCCGAACAGCGCATGGAGCTCGCTGGGGCGTACTCGCCTACGGATCGATGGACGCTGTCGCTGATGATGCCGCTCGTTCACCGCCTGGTGAGCACCGTCAATCTCGCGGAGGCCGACATCTGGGCACCGGGCGACCTCGAATTCAGGACGCGCGCCGTCGTCTGGCGCGACCGGAAATTTGCGCCTCGACATTTGGTCAGTTTGATCGGCGGCCTCGAGTTCCCGACGAGCTCGATCGAGCGCGACGCAGAGGGCGTGCCGCTGCCGCTCGAGTTTCAGGCAGGCACCGGCTCGTGGGATCCCATCGTGGGCGCGTCGTACACCATGTTTTCGGATCCATGGTCGGTCTACGTCTCGTCGACTGCGATCTTCCCGACCCAGGGGACAGCGGACACCCAAGCCGGCATCAGCTTTCGACAGACCGTACTCGGGCAGATCCAGCCTTGGCACTTCCTCGCGTTCCAGGTCGGCGCGGAGTTCAGGCTCGATCAACCGGGCTACATCCAGGGTGTTCGCGACTCCAACACTGGCGGCCACATCACGTACGGAACCTTGGGACTGATCGGAATGCCGCACGACAAGGTGCTGCTCCACTTCACGACGGCGGTCCCGATGATTCAACGCTTGGACGGCCGTCACGTGGAAGGTCTCGCGATCACGGCAGGATTGGTCTATGAGATCTAGTCTTTTCATCACGATTGCTGTGCTCAGCCTGGCTGCGCTTCCGCACTGCATGCAAGTCACCGACGGCATCGAGGTCGACGTCGCCTACCAGCCGGTCGCGACCCCGGCGCAGATTCGGACCGACATGGGCTACCGCGTGCATCTCGAGCGAGCGCTGATCGCCGTCGGCAGAGTCGAGCTCATCGAGTGCGACAATTTTGTCCTAGGCCTATGGGAACTTGTCGCACCCGCCCGGGCGAGGGCTCACGAGTCGGCCACGCCGACGAGCCTGGGCGTGCCGTTCGTCGTCGACTTGATGGAAGGCGCGGGGGCGCCGGTGTTCGCCGGGACGCTCCGGCCGCCCCCCGGGCGCTATTGCGGAATCCGCGTCCTCGGCATGCCCGCAGACGATGATGCTGTAGGTTTGACCGCGGAAAACACGGACATGATGCAGCACACGGTCCTGATCGTGGGACAGGTCGAAGACACGGCGACGGGGGACACCGCGCCGCTGCTCGCTCGCATTTGGGAGGTCCTCGAATGCGACATGCTGTTCGACCGGCCGCTGGTCTTCGACAGCCCGATTCTCGAGAGCATCAACATTCAAATCGACCACACGAAGTGGTTCGATGGCATTGATTTTGCCCAGCAGTCCCCGGACGCGGTGCAACAGCTGATCGCCGAAAACGTACGGTCGTCGTTGCAGGCAGTGCTCGCAGGGACGGAAGCAGACCTCTAACGACCGCGGAAAGAAGAGAATGAAGACACTGACAATCCTTGGAGTAGCGCTTGCACTGGCGAGCTTTGGTTGCGACAGCAGCACCGGCGGCAATGGTGGCGCGGGCAGCCAAGCCGTGACGATTCAGTTCGCGGCGAAGGTCGGCGCGGATGACTTCGTCTGCGGGGCCACGTACGACAACCTCGGTGCAAACGGCAACTCACTTCAGCTCGGCGACTTCCGCCTCTACGTGCAGGAGGTCGAGCTCAAGAACGCCGATGGCGACTACGTCGCGGTAGCGCTTACATCGGACGAAAACCCATGGCAGACCGGGAACGCGACGCTCCTCGACTTCGAGGACGCTTGTAACGACGCCGGGACGCCGGAAATGAACACGGTCGTCACGGGCACGGTCCCAACCGGAACCTACGACGGACTCCGCTTCAAGATGGGTGTGCCCTTCGAGCTCAATCACGAGAACCCCGCCACCGCGGACTCTCCGTTGAACCTGACCACCATGCAGTGGAACTGGCAGGGCGGCTACAAGTTCCTCCGACTCGACTCCGGCACCTTCAGCATGACCGACTGGCGCATGCACCTCGGAAGCACAGCCTGTGACGGCGACCTGGTCGCCGGCGGCACGACGATGTGCGACAACCCGAACCGCACCGACGTGGAGTTTGCGTCCTTCGATCCGGCAAACGACACGGTGGTCGCCGACTTCGCCGCGTTGGTTGAGGGTGCCGAGCTCGACAAGAACCAAGAGGGGACCCCTTTCGGTTGCATGGCTACTCCAGCGGACAGCGACTGCGCACCTCTTTTCGACAACCTGGGGCTCCCGTTCGGTGGGTCCGAGGCAGGCACCCAACAATTCTTCTCGGTCGAGTAGAACCTCCTCGATCGGGATCAACCCCAACACTCCTCCAAATGAAACGCACCTTCTACATTCTTAGCTTCCTCCTCCTAGCGGCCGGATGCGGCGACAGCGACGCCGCATCCGCGCCTCAGGAATGGGTTTGGGACCTCCCGGACACCGTTCCAGAGCCAAGGATCCCTGAAGACAACCCGATGACGGTCGCAAAGGTCGAGCTCGGACGTTTTCTGTTCTTCGACACGAAGCTCTCCGCCAACGAGACGCAGAGCTGCGGCAGCTGCCACCGTCAAGAGCTCGCATTCACCGATGGACTCGCGCTCGCAGAGGGATCCACGGGTGACATCCTCGCGCGAAGCTCGATGAGCATCGCCAACGCGGGCTACGCCGCGTCTCTGACCTGGGCGAACGAAGCTGTCGTGTTGCTGGAAAAGCAGGCCCTCGTCCCGATGTTCGGGGAGGACCCAATCGAGCTCGGGATGGCCAACATGGAAGACGAGCTCATTCGCCGCATGCGCGACGATGGGGACTACCCCGCCATGTTTGCCGAAGCGTATCCGGACCGAATGGATCCGATCAGCCTCGACAGCATCACCAAGGCGATCGCCGCCTTCCAACGCCAAGTCACGAGCTTTGGCTCCAAGGTCGACCGGTGGCAGCAGGGCGATGCGACTGCCCTCAACGAATCGGAGCAGCGAGGGATGGCCCTGTTCTTTGGAGGAACCAACGAAGCTGGAGTCGAGGACGCCTTCGAGTGCTTCCACTGCCACGGCGGCTTCCTGTTCTCGCAAGCGTCTGACGACGCGGGCCAGGTCTTCAACCAAAAGTTCTTCATGAACAACGGCTTGTACAACCTCGACGAGGACGGGAGCTACCCGGCAGGCAACGAGGGCATCTACGAGATGAGCGGAGACCCGGCCGACAAGGGCAGATTCAAGCCACCGAGCCTCCGGAACATCGAGGTGACGGCGCCCTACATGCACGACGGGTCGATCGAGACGCTCGAAGAGGTTCTCGACCACTACGCGCGTGGTGGACGCTTGATCGAGAGCGGCCCCAACGCCGGTGACGGCAAGGACAACCCCAACAAGAACACTCTCTTGAACGGCTTCGCGATGACCGAGCAAGAGAAGCAAGACATGCTGGCGTTCCTTCGTGCGCTGACCGATGAGGATCTCCTCACCAACCCGGCATACAGCGATCCGTTCGCCGAGTAGCTAGGCGAGTAGTCTCGGTTCGCGCTGGAGGTCGACACCGAAACGGTCTCGCACACGGGCGCGGATCTCGTCGGCAAACGCCAACAAGTCCGCGGTCGTTCCCCCGCCATGGTGCACGAGCGCTAGTGCGTGTTTCGTCGATACCCCGATTGCGCCTCGGCGGGTGCCCTTCGCGATGCCCGCCTTTTCGATGAGCCAGCCTGCAGCGAGCTTCACTTCGCCGTCCGCCGCGGGATACCGAGGAACATCGGATGGCGCCGCGACGACGTTGTCGCGCACCGCTTGCTCGACGACGCGCTGGGCTTCCGCGCCAGGGACGATCGGGTTCAAGAAAAACGACCCGGCGCTACGGTGGTTCGGATCGTGGGGATCGATCAGCATGGATTTTCGGCGTCTGAGCTCTAGAACGGCGCCCCGGACGTCCGCCAGCGTCGCGTCGGCCCCGATGGCTCCGTGCAACTCAGCGTAGCGGACGGTCGCTGGGCCGTGAGGGCGCAGGGCAAAGCGAACCCCGCAAACGATGAAGCGACCGGGCTCCCGCTTGAAGAGGCTGTCGCGATAGCCGAAGGCGCAATCCTCGGGGACGAGCTCTTCCAAAGCGAGCGTGTCACGGCGCAGGACGCGGACCTTCGCAACGACCTCCGCGACCTCTTGGCCATACGCGCCGACGTTCTGTATCGGTGCGGCGCCAACGGAGCCTGGAATCCCGGTCAGACATTCGAGCCCTGCCCAGTCACGAGACAGCGCGCCGTCGACTACGGTCTCCCAGGGCACGCCTGCTCCTGCGTCTACCGTACCGTCCCCGCGAAAGTCGAGATTGCCGATCCCCATGTGGACGACCAAACCGTCGTACCCTTCGTCAGGCACGATCAGATTCGACCCTCCTCCCAAGATCGCGGACGGCATCCCCTCATCGGCAGCCCACCTCAGAACGTCGGCCAGCGCGCTCTCGTCGTCGACCCGCACGAAATACTTTGCGGGCCCGCCCAGCTCCAGCGTGGTCAGTGGAGCAAGTGGAACGTCGCGCTGAATGCCGAGGGTGCTCATCCGTCGTCGTCTAGGGCGCTGGGATACGTTCGAGACCGCCCATGTAAGGCCGCAACGCCTCCGGCACGACGACGCTTCCGTCGGCCCGCTGGTTCTGCTCGAGGATCGCCACGAGTGTGCGGCCGATCGCGAGACCCGAGCCGTTGAGGGTATGCACGAAGCGGGGCTTGCCCTTTTCCCCCGGCCGGAAGCGCGCTTTCATTCGTCGCGCCTGAAAGTCGCCAAACCAGGAGCAGCTGGAAATCTCCCGAAAGGTGTCTTGCGCCGGCAACCAGACCTCGAGGTCGTAGGACTTCTGCGCGGCGAACCCCATGTCACCCGCGCAGAGCTGCACAACCCGATGGTGCAAGCCGAGTTTCTGCAGGATCGTTTCTGCATGCTGCGTCAGCGCATCGAGTTGCGCGTCCCCGTCGTCGGGATGACAGAATCGAACGAGCTCGACCTTGTCGAACTGATGCACGCGGATCATCCCGCGCGTGTCCTTGCCGTAGCTCCCCGCTTCGCTTCGAAAGCACGCGGTGTACCCGGTGTACGCGACCGGCAAATCGGCCTCGGACAAGATCTCGCCGGCGTGAAGGTTCGTGATCGGAACCTCCGCCGTGGGCACGAGGTAGAGGTCATGCCCTTGGGCCCCGACCTGCGCTTCCCATTCCGCATCTTTCGCCATGCGAAAGGCGTCTTTGGCAAACTTGGGCAACTGGCCGGTGCCCCGCATCGCACTGTCTTTGACGAGCACGGGCGGCCACACCTCTTGGTAACCGTGCTCGGTGGTGTGCACATCGAGCATGAACTGCATCAGGGCGCGGTTGAGCCGTGAGCCCAGCCCCTTGAGCACCACGAAGCGCGAACCGCTGATCTTCGCGGCGCGCTCGAAGTCGAGAATGTCGAGCCCAGTGCCGACCTCGACATGGTCACGTGGATCGAAGTCGAACGACGGTTTGTCGCCCCAGACGCGCACCTCGACGTTGTCGTCCTCGGTGAGGCCGTCCGGTGTGTCGGGGTGGGGGAGGTTCGGCAGGATCAGCAGGATTGCCTCGAGCTCGGTTTCGACTTCGCCTTGGCGCCCCTCGCCCTGCTTGATCTGATCTCCCAGGGTGCGGAGCTGCTCGCGTTTGGCCTGAAACTCCTCGGACTTCTTGTCGGCAACCTTTGCCATCGCCTGGCTGGCCTCGTTGCGCTCCTGCCGTAGTGCCTCGACACTCGCGATGCCGCTGCGACGCTCCTCGGCCAAAGCTCCGAGCCGGTCGAGGAGCTCCGCATCGGCAAAGCCGCGGCGCGTCAGGGCCGCCTTCACCTCCGGCAGGTTCTCGCTCACGTGGCGTAGGTCGAGCATGGGAGCGGGTCTACAACACGAGGGCACGGAGCACCAGTCGCGCACTTGTTGGCGTGCGGTGCGAAAGCTCCTAAATTGGAACTGTGAGCAACCCAGGCATGCTCAGCCGGTTGGGGGTCATCGGCGACGTTCACTGCGAGTCCAAAACACTCGGGCGAGTGCTCGATGCGTTGGAGACGATGGGCGTCGATGCGATCCTGTGTGTCGGCGATCTGGTCGACGGCCCCGGGAGACGCGGACTCGACGCTCGCCATATTGGAGGCCCGCGGGGTGCAATGCGTGGCCGGCAACCACGAGCGCTGGTTCCTCGGCGGCGAGCAACGCTCCGTCGACAACGCGACGCACGAGATCAACGAAGTGTCGCGAACGTTCATCGAGTCGCTACCAAGAGGACGACGTTACGCAACTCCCCGTGGCACCGCGCTGCTCTGCCACGGTGTCGGTGACGACGACGAAGCGTGGCTAAAGCCCGACACCCGAGGCTACGCCCTCCAAGACATCCCCACCCTCCGCGAGCTCATGCTCGACGAGAACATCCAGTTCATGATCGGCGGCCACACCCACGAACGCATGGTCCGAGTCTTCCCAGGTCTCACCATCCTCAACGCGGGCACCATCCACCCCAACTTCGAGCAGACCTTCATGGTGTCGGACTTTGGCGCGATGCGCGTTGGGTTCTATTCGGCCGCGGAGGCGAACATGGGCGAGCTGATCGAGGAGGTCGAGCTACCCATGCCACCGCCGGTCGAGTAGCCCACACAGGCACGGAACCGTAACGTTCGGGGCGCGGCGGAGCGCGGCGCGGGGACCCAGCGGACGGATGAACCGGGGCGCGGCGGAACGCGATACGCGGTTTCAACGGACGGGGCGCACGGGGTGCGGCGGAGCACGGCGCGGTGACCCTGCGGACGGGTCGGCTTGCAAAAGTGGCCGGAGGGGCTTGAGGCCTGAGGCCACGCAAGCCTCCCCTCGGCGCTCGCGCCCAATCTGCGGTGGTCGGTGCCATGCAGATTGTCACTCGCTACGCCGCAGGGTCCCCGCGCCGCGCTCCGCCGCACCCCTCCATACGGAAACCATCAACGGCAACATGCGTGACCGCGGATCGACATCCACGGCGACGTGCGTGACCGTGTGTAGACGTTTACGGAGAGTACGGGCTCGGGATGGCCGCATCGATGTCGACGTACGGAGGGGCGCGGCGGAACGCGATGCGGGGTTTCGGCGGCGTATGAGTGCCAAGTGGCCATGCATGCACCCACCGCCACTTGGCGCGAGTATCGAGGGGCGGCTTGCGTGGCCCCCGTCCCCCAGTTCTTTCGGCCACCTTTGCAAGCCGCCCCGTCCGTTGAAACCCCGCGTCGCGTTCCGCCGCGCCCCGTGCGTTACCGTGCCTGGCGCCACAATTCCGCGAGTGTTGGCATCGAGCCGGTCAGCAGGAAGCCGACACGAAACAGCCGTGCGCCGATGCGAATCGATGCCCACGTCGACACCAACAACACCACCATCGAGCCGGTGACTTCCCACCAGGCGATGCCGGATGAGTCGACCGCCAACCGAATGATCACGGTGAGCGGCGAAGTGAACGGGATCCAGGTCATCGCTTGGCCGAGGATGCCGTGCGGGTCGTCGAGTAGGACCACCAGGACCATCAGCGGGAGGATGGCGAGCATTGCCCAGCCCATCGTGAGCTTCTGGCTTTCAGCCGCGTTCGCACCGAGCGCAGCCGTGGCGAGCATGAGACTTCCGAGGAACAGGTAGCCGAGGATGAAAAACACGGGCGCCACGGCAAGGGCCTGCCACGGGATCGACACGACGGACGCAAGCGCGGCCGAGGCGGTGATCGCGAGGGCGACGACCATCGACGACCAAACTGCAAACTGAAAGAGCCCGGCGGCGCCGAGGCCGAAGAGCTTGCCGGCCAGAATCTCCTCCGCGGTCACCGAGGAGAGCAGCACTTCCACGATCTTGCTCTCCTTGTCGGTCGACACGGTTTGCACGAGGTAACCCGACGCGCTTAGAAGGGCGGTAAGTAAGAGAATCCCGAGGAAAAGAGGGATTGTCGTGCGTACGAGCAGATCGAGCGCCTCATCGATGCCCGTCACCTGCTCGCCGTCGGGCCCGAGTCGACTGCGCACGAAGAAAGCTGGGGAGAGCACCCGTTCCTGCACGTCGCTTTCGAGGCGCCCCGTCACGAGCGATTTTCGCAAGAGCGAGCGAAGGAGCGGCTCGATCGTCGTTCCGTGCATGCTCAGCAGCGGAGTCTTCTCGGATTGAATGGCGCGCACCTCGCCGCTCGAGAGATAGTCCTTCTCGATGACGTACAGCCCGCGAAGCCGACCGGATTCGAGATCCTCGATGGCAGCATCATGACTCTCGTAAAGCACGACATCATTGGCGTTTGCGGTCCAAACGAGCGCGCCATCGCGGCCTTCGAACACCGAACGATCGACGATCCCGGCTTCGTCGACGAGGCCGAACTCGGAGCTTTCCCCTGCGCGTTGGGCGAGAAAATACGTCTGCACGCCGAGGATGGTTCCCGACACCAGTGCCAAGAAGATCGGCAAGCCGAACGTCGCGATCAAGTAGGACCAACGTTTCACGACCGAAGAGAGCTCGAAGCGTGCGACTGTCGCGATGCGCCGGATACGCATGACTCAGCGGCCCCCGCCTACCAGATGGACGAAGATCTCGTCCATGCGCGCGACCACCGGCTCGTATCGCTCGATCGATACGCCGTTGCGGACGAGCTCGTGTAGATATCCGGCGGGAGTCGCGCTCGGCGGCAGCTCCACGCGCCAGCCGCCGGCTTTGTGGGGCGTCGCCTGAATACCGAGAGCCGCCAAATCCGTGGCTGTCCAGACGATCACATCGTTTGGCGAGTGCCGTCGGCGGATCTCGTCCAGTTGACCGTAGACGACCAAGTCGCCCCGATGGATGAGCGCCACTCGATCACAAAGCGCCTCGACTTGGTGCATCATGTGTGTCGACAACACGGTGGTCCTGCCGGCGCGACGCCGCTCTTCGATCAAGTCGGTGACGAGGGCGACGTTGATCGGGTCCAAACCGGAAAACGGCTCGTCGAGAACACAAAGCTCGGGCTCGGTCATCAGGCAGGCAGCGATCTGAACCTTCTGCGTCATCCCCTTCGAAAGGCTCTCGACTCGCTGCTCGGCAACATGGCTCATACCGACCCGCTCGAGCCAGTGGACCGCCGCCGCACGAGCCGCAACGCGCTTGAGCCCTTTGAGTTGTCCGAGGTACGTGAGCAGCTCGCGCACTTTCGCGCGCCGATAGACCCCACGCTCCTCGGGAAGATACGCGGTCCGGTCGAGCGCCTCCCGACTCGGCGCTGCGCCAAAAAGGGCCACTTCCCCCTCATCGGCCCGAAGAATATCGAGCCCGATCCGAATCAGTGTGGTCTTACCGGCCCCATTGGGCCCGAGAAGCCCAAACACCTCCCCCTCCACGACTTCAAGCGACACCCCTTCGAGCGCAGTGTGCTGCCCAAAGCGTTTGCTCACCGCCCGATAATCAAGGACCCCCACACGATGATTGTATCGGCTGACACCCACGGTAGCCAATCAGCGTGCCCGTGCCCCGCCGGTGCCGGCAACTGTGTTGTGCGACTGAGTCCCCGGAGGACGGCTCGGGACGGGCGTGCTCGCGAATGGGGGCCCCGTCGCCCGGCACCTCAAGTCGGCATACGCTGAGGCGCCGACCCATTCACTGTGCTGCCCATCCCGAGCCGTCCCCCTACGTAGAAGTCGACGTACGTCCGTGCCAGTGCCAGTGCCAGTGTCAGTGCCGGTGCCGGTGCCAGTGTCAGAGCGCCGCAGCCAGAACTTTCCTCGTCAGCGTGGAAACCCCCACGCTCTCGAGCTCTTCAGCCGTAAAAGGCCGCCGCGTTTTCGACTCCTCGCCCCGCGCCGCCGGTGCCCGATATACGTCGATCCGCAAACGCCGATGCGTCAGCACGTGCTCGACGTCGGCAACAGGGTCGGAACCAAGCCGCCCTCTCAGGCCAGCATCACTGAGGAGCATTCGCGGACTTCCCTCGGCCATCGGGACGCCCCACAACCCTCCGAACAGAGGTTGTTCTCCTTTGACGAGCCACACTTTGCGGTCGGCACTTCGGCCTCGCGTCGCCACGACGGCTGTTAGGTTCACTTCTTTGGGTGCCTTGCGCGCACGGGGAACCGGAAGAGTCTCGATCTCTGCGTGCGCGAAGGCCTGGCACCCTTCGACAACGGGGCACGACTCGCATCGTGGTTTCTTGGGCGTGCACACCGTGGCGCCAAGCTCCATTAGTGCCTGGTTGAGGTCGCCGGGGCGCTCGCCTGGAACCAGGCGTGCTGCTTCTTCCCACAGCCTCTTGGTCGTGGCAGCGGTGCCAATCGGCGTCTTGATGCGAAGCAGGCGCGCGAGCACCCGTGCCACGTTGCCGTCTACGATGGGCTCTTCCTTGTCGAAGGCAATACTGCCGATGGCGCCTGCCGTGTAGCGCCCGACGCCCGGTAGCGCGCGGCGCGCATCGGCATCTTCAGGAACCTCGCCCCCGTACTCCGCGACGACTTCACGCACCCCTGCGTGCAAGAGACGCGCGCGCCGGTAGTAGCCTAGACCGCTCCAATGAGAGAGCACTGCGTCTTCGTCGGCTTGGGCCAAGGCGTGCGTCGTCGGAAAGCTCTTCAAGAAGCGCTCATAGTAGGGGATGACAGTCTCGACGCGCGTCTGCTGGAGCATCACCTCGGAAACCCAGACCGCATACGGATCGCGCGTTTGACGCCAGGGGAGGTCTCGACCTCCCTTGTCGTACCAACTGAGCAGCTTCTGCCGGATTGCGGCCATCAAAGGTCCTCGTAGACCAACCGCTCCGGATTCTCCAGTGTTTCGATGACGTCGTAGGCAAACGCGGCGCCGACGTGCCCGTCGACGATGCGGTGGTCGAGCGAGAGTGAAAGCAGCATCACCTTGCCAATTACGATCTCGCCATCCCGAACGATCGGACGTTCTTTGATCCGGTGAACCCCTAGGATCCCCACTTCAGGGTGATTGAGAATGGGCGTTGCAAGCAGGCCGCCCCGCTTCCCAAGCGACGTCACCGTGAAAGTCGAGTTACGCAGATCCTCTGGCGGAAGCGTTCCGTCCTGCGCCGAGCTCGAAAGTCGCCCGATCTCCCTTGCCAGCTCGAAGAGCCGGAGGCGCTCGGCGTGTTGTACGACGGGAACCATCAGTCCAGCGTCCGTCGCCGTGGCGACGCCGATGTTGTAGTACCTCTTGTAGACCAACTCGTTGGTTCGCTCATCGACCGCGCTGTTGAGGATCGGGTGCTTGCGCAGTGCCTCGGTGACCGCCTGGATGATGAACGGCAGAAACGTCAGTCGAACGCCCTGGCGCTCCGCCTCGGGCAACAACTGCTGCCGCAGTTCGACCAGTCGAGACGCATCGCACTCCTCTACAAACGTAAAGTGTGCGGCAGTCATCTTCGCATGATGCATGCGCTCCGCGATCTGGCGCCGCATCCCCACGATCGGCCGCCTCTCCTCGAGCAGCGCGTGCCGCGGGTCCTCGGTCATCTCCTCGCGCAACGACCCACGCACGTCATCACGAGTCACCCGGCCCCCCTCACCAGTCGGCCGAACCCGCCGAATATCCACCCCCATATCTTTGGCAAGCCGCCGGGTCGCCGGAGTAGCCAGCGGCTTGGCCTCAAACAACCCGGCCCCAGGCACGCGATCCTGAATATCCCCGACGGCACTCGCCGGGGGCCGAGACGATCGCTGTGCGGCGCCCACGTTGGATGACGCATCCGACTCCAGCGTCAGGATCACCTGCCCGACCCGCGCCACCGCCCCAACCTCGAAGCAAACCCGCTCCACACGCGCGTCGAATGGCGCCCCAATCGTCACCGTCGCCTTGTCGGTCATGACCTCCACCATCGGGTCATCCTCACGGACCGTGTCGCCCGCCCCGACGAACCACTCGACGATCTCGCCTTCGGCTACGCCCTCGCCAATGTCGGGAAGCTTGAAATCGAGCCGTGCCATCGGTCAGTACCTCGCGGTTTCTAGCAGTGCCGGAACGATGCGGTGCGCGAGTGGAAGATACTCGTGCTCGTGGGTCAAAGGGAATGGCGTGTCCCAGCCGGTCACGCGGACCGGCGGCGCCTCGAGACGGAGGAACGCGCGTTCGGCAACCAACGCGACGAGCTCGCCGCCAAACCCGCAGGTCCGGGGCGCTTCGTGCACCACGACGATGCGGCCGGTCTTTTCCACGCTCGAGACGATCGTGTCGACGTCGAGAGGCCAGAGGGTTCGTAGGTCGATCACTTCGACGTCCACGCCTCGTTTGGCCACTTCCTCGGCGGCCGTGAACGCTTCAAAGAGCATCGCCCCCCAGGCCACGCAGGTGACTTGCTCCCCGGGCCGGACGATCTTCGCCTCCCCGAGCGGAACGGTGTACGGAGCGTCAGGCACGTCCATCTTCACCGCTCGATACACGCGCTTCGGCTCGAAAAAGAGAACCGGATCTTCGTCGCGGATCGCCTCGAGCAAGAGCCCCTTCGCATCGTAGGGATTCGACGGGCAAACGACCTTCAACCCCGGCGTTTGGATGAACAGAGCCTCCGGCGACTGCGAGTGATACTGCCCGCCGCGAATGCCGCCGCCATACGGTGTCCGCACCACCATCGGTACGTGAAACTCGCCAGCGGTGCGATACCGGTACTTCGCCGCTTCGCTCACCAGTTGGTCGAACCCCGGATAGATGAAGTCCGCGAACTGAATCTCGGTCACCGGTCGAAGTCCGTGAAGCGCCATTCCGATGGCGGTTCCCAGGATTCCGGTTTCCGACAACGGTGTATCGAGGACTCGATCCGCGCCGAACTCCTCTTGAAGACCCTGCGTGACGCGAAAGACGCCGCCAAGCTGCCCGATGTCCTCGCCCATCAGCAAGACGGTTTCGTCCTGTTGCAATGCACCCCGAAGCCCGCTGTTGATCGCCTGGACGAGATTCATCTGAGTCACGACTCGTCCTCCTCATCGCTCGCGCGCGGGCCGCCCAGGCACTGCGCCTGCTGCTCGCGAAGATGCCAAGGCTGCTCCGCGTACACGTCGCCGAACATATCGCCCAGCTCGGGCGGCGGCTTCTCCTCGGCGCGCCGCACACACTCTTTGACCTCCGCGTCGCAAACCGCGCGCCAGTCGCCATCGAGATCGTCGTTCCACGCGGTGCGTTGCACGATGTGCTTGCGCAGCCGCAGCAGCGGGTCCGACTTCCGCCAGGAATCGGTCTCTTCTTGGCTCCGATATACACGCGGATCGTCCGAGGTCGAGTGACCCCCGAGACGGTAGGTGATCAGCTCGATGAAGGTTGGACCGCCTTGGTTGGCGGCCCGCTCGGCCCCCTCGCGCACGGCGCGCCACACCGCCAAGACGTCATTCCCATCGATCCGAGCCGCCGGGATGCGATACGCCGCCGCCTTTTCCGCCAAGGTGCGCGTAGCGGTCTGCTGCCGCGTGGGCAGGCTGATCGCATAGCCATTGTTCCGGCACAAGAACAACACCGGGGCCTCGTACACAGCAGCAAAATTCATCGCTGCGTGGAAGTCGTTCGAGCTCGTCGCGCCGTCACCGAAGAACACCCCAACGCACTCGTCGAGACCGCGCTTCTTTGCTGCCATCGCAACGCCGACGGCATGCGGGATCTGGGTACCGATCGGGGCGCTCACCGAAAGGTAGCGATGCGCACGACTGAAGGTGTGGTCCGGCATTTGGCGGCCGTGCAACGGGTCGTCTGCGTTTCCGTACATGTGGTCGATGTACTGCTGAAGTGGGTAGCCACGCCAAAGCAGGGCGCCTACCTCTCGATAGCAGGGAACGATCCAATCTCGATCCCGAAGGGCCGCAGCAGCGCCGATGATCGCGGCCTCTTCGCCAAGAGAGCCCACGTGAAACGCGATGCGCCCCTGCCGTTGAATCTTTTCGAGGCGATCGTCGACGACCCGTGTTCGCACCATGGCTTTGTAGAGAGCGACGACCTGGTCGACCGACAAACCCGGATCGAGCGTGGAGTCGAGGCTTCCGTCGTCTCGAATGACGTGCATGCTTCCCTTCAAGTGAGCACGGTGAGCTTCTTCTTGCCGTAGCGGTCCATCGAGGGCGCGTCGCCTGCGTTCGCCTCGTCGGCGAGTTCCCCCGTAAGAAAAACCTCCGCCGCGCGGTAGCTCGACCGAACGAGCGGCCCGGACGCGACGAAGCGAAACCCCATGTCGACCCCCGCGTGCTCGTAGTCGGCGAACTCGGCCGGTTCGACGTACCGCTCGACCGCCGCGTGGCGCTTCGTGGGTCGGAGGTACTGGCCGATGGTCAGCACGTCGACATCCGCATCTCGCAGGAGCTGCATCGCCTCGAGCACTTCATGCCGCTCCTCGCCGAGGCCCACCATCAGGGACGACTTGGTGATCGAGGAGCCGAGCTTCTTCGCGGCCACCAACGTGCCCACCGAACGGTCCCACGAACAGCGCGCGTCGCGGATGGGACGCTGCAAGCGCGGCACCACCTCCACGTTGTGTGCAAAGACGTCGGGCCGCCCCTCTTGAACGACGGTGCAAATGTCATCGTGGCTCCCCCGGAAGTCGCCCACTAGGGTTTCGACGCGCAAGTCCGGGCTATGGTGCTTGATGCGACGAACCGTCGTGGCGACGTGACCGGCACCACCGTCATTGAGGTCGTCGCGATCGACCATGGTGAGCACCACGTAGGCGAGGCCCATCTCGGCAAGCGACAGCGCGGTGTTCTCGGGCTCGGTTGAATCGACGACTCCGCCGGGCTTCCCCGTGTTGACCGAGCAAAACCGGCAACCTCGTGTGCAGGTCTCGCCAAGAATCATCACGGTTGCGGTTCCCTGTCCCCAGCACTCGAAGATGTTTGGGCAGCGGGCCTCCTCGCAGACGGTGTGGAGGCCGCGGCTCCGAAATCGCGACTTCAGTCCACGGAATTCATCCTGTTGCGGCCCCGTCGGGAGGCGCACGCGAAGCCAATCAGGTTTGCGAGCCGATAAGGTCATTCATCGCTCCGATGAGTCTCGAGCCAAGCTCTTAGGGGGCAGCGCGGCCCCTGTCAATCGTGTCTAACACTACGAATTGTGACGCTTTCTTCCGTTTTCCGCAACGTTTTGAAAATCAGGCCAAGTCGGCGCAATATTTTCGCTAAACACACTTTACCTGGGGCATCGGTGCCCCATACTGAGACCGTTGAGGCTTAATTACCCGTTAGGAACACCTCGATGGATGACGAAAGACGACCTAGGCGTGCCGGCCCCATTGAGCGCCCCGGAGCGTCCGGCGGCAAGCGAGACATCAACCGGCGAAAGCGCGTCCAGGATCTAATCGATGCTGGGCTCTCGCTCTTTTTGAGGCGAGGAATCGAGGCGGTCACGATCGACGAAGTCGCTCGCGAAGCCGGCATGGCGAAAGGCAACTTTTACCGCTATTTCCGGGACAAAGCCGACCTCGTGGAGGCCGTGATCGAGCCGGTGGCTCGCACGACCCGACAGGCGGTTCAGGAGTGCGATGAGAAGCTTCGCACGGCAGACGGACGTGACGATGCGGTCGCGGCATATGGACAGCTCGGCAACCGGCTCGTTGGCGCGCTGGCGATGCACCCCGACGCCATGTGTCTGTACCTCCAGGAGCGCCGCGCCCCCGCGACCACCGCTCGCCAGGCGATCTCCGATCTGGCGACCGACCTCGATCGCCGCGCGTTCACGCTCAGCCAGGTTGCCGTCGATCGCCGCCTCGTCGCTGTCGCGAACCCGCACGTGAGCGCCCTTGCCGTGCTCGGGGCTGTGGAGGCGCTCGCGCTGGCTTCCGTGCGTAACCAGGTACAAATGGACCCCGTCGAGACCACGAAGACGCTCATCGCGATCGTGCTCGAAGGTTTGCAAAACTAGCCTCTGGTCGGCGTTTGGTCGGTCCATGGCCGGCTCATGGCCGGTGCTTTGCGGAGTGCCTAAACACCTGTCCAGCCCGAAACTACCGCTCGCGCTGCTTCTTCTTCACAATTGGACTGGTATGGGGGGGAAGTTGATGTTGGCGGTCGTGCCGCTTCTTTGGGCGGCGCTGGGCGGTGTCGCGCACGCGGCGACCGGGTCGGCTCCGCACGACAGCGGAGACGATCTCGGCACGGTCGTCTTGCTCGTCGTCGTGATCGGCGTTGCGTACGTTCTGGCGCACAACGTCGTGGAACGACTGCAGCGCCGCTTCCTCGTGGTGACCGGAGTGGAGTATCTGCTGTTGGGCTTCCTGCTCGGGCCCGCCTTTCCCGCGATCCACGCACTCGACGACGTCACGGGGTTGCTGCCCATCATCGCGCTCGCGGCCGGTTGGGTCGGCCTGCTGCGCGGCACGGACTTCGACTTCACCAGTCTTCAGAAGCTCGACCCTGCGACGTGGCGCGTCGTCTTCCTGCATCACCTGCTGCCGGCTGTCACGGTCGGCTTCGGATCGTACTACTTCTTCACGGAGACGGGCTGGGTGATCGTGTCGCCCCGCGACGCGATGCTGAGCTCCGCGGCCCTGGCATGTTTCGCGGCGACCGACTCCTCGGAGCCCTTCGACCTTCTTGCAAGGCGTTACGAGATCAGTGGACGGCTGGCCCCGCTCCTGCGAAACGGGACGCGTCTCGGCGACATCGGGGTCATCCTCGCGTTCGGGCTGATCTTCTGCGTCTTTCACGAGAACGC
>PVMK01115320.1_pt1 | contig 24983 bp, 20 predicted proteins | sample 1853481 | NCBI WGS metagenome assembly PVMK01 (sample SAMN08533507, study PRJNA380276) | Marine sediment metagenome, whole genome shotgun sequencing project.
CCGCAATAAATTGATTTTCATATCCTAAATCTGCTGCAATTTCCCATATTTCTTGGGATAGGTTTTGATCTGAATTCTTCTCCATGAAAATATTGAGGTCTGAGTCACCAATCATATCGACGATCACAACCGCATCAGGTTCTCCTTCGAGCGATTCGACAAATACGCGGGAACCGAGGATCCATTCACCACCCGGCAAATTACCATTATCTTCTGCGTCAAAATAAACTAGCCAAACATTTGCTCCTAGATTTGTAGGGAGAATTCGCGCTAATTCTAATAATACCGATACTCCTGAAGCGCCATCGTTCGCACCGGGTACCGGATGGGTTCGATTCTCAAACATTGGATCACGATCGGCAAACATCCTTGAGTCATAATGTGCGCCGATAATTACCCATGGCAGATTTTGATCCATTTCCCTCGCTGCAACAATGTTATATATATCTTGACCATTAATAATAGCGGTTTGAACCTCAACATTCCACCTCGAACCTTTATTCTTATGGATTATCCATTCTCTCACCTGTTCGTGAGCTTTACTACCAAGAACTCTTGGACCGAGATTAACCTGATATTCGAGGTCTTTGAATGCTCTACCCCCATCAAATTCCAGTGGATCTGTTGTTGAGGAGCCACAGGCAGCTGTAAATAAGGAGACAACAATAAGCAGCAACTTTATTTTTTTGTTTAGAGAATTTAGCATTGATCCTAGTGTAAGGTAATGGCTATACGCATTGCATCAGTATATTCTCTTCCTTGGAGATATATCGCTGCAGATCTTGGATCGCTCTCTCAGAATAGGCCACCGCACGTTGTCTCTTATTCATCTTCTTCTTCAAGGACAGAGATGGCAATATTCCAAAATTAGCTTTCATCGGTTGGTAATCTGCAGGGTCCGCATGTGTAATATAGTGACAGAGAGCACCGATCATTGTTGTTTCAGGAAATGACATAAGTGGTCTATTATTTATTAATCGCTCAGTATTAATTCCAGCCAATAAACCTGAAGCGATATTTCCAGCATATCCTTCAATACCCGTGATCTGACCAGCGAAGAAGAGATCTGGCCTGGATTTGAACTGCATCGTGGATCTCAATAAGCCCGGGGAATAGATAAAGGTGTTGCGATGCATCTGTCCGTATCTCAAGAATTCCGCATTCTCTAGTCCGGGGATCATGTGAAACACACGGCGCTGCTCTGGAAATTTTAGATTAGTTTGGAAACCGACTAAATTGTACAAAGTACCTGCCAAATTGTCCTGTCGCAATTGGACAACCGCAAAAGGTCGCTCTCCACGGTGTGGATCCGTCAAGCCTACTGGGCGAAGCGGACCAAAAGCCAAAGCTCTCTGACCTCTGCGAGCGAGTATTTCAACAGGCAGGCAGCCTTCAAAGTATTTATGCGCCCCAGCATTAACACCATCACCACTCTCATGCATGCGATCGAATTCCTTCAATTCAATTCTTTCAGCGGTAGATAGGGTTGTTACAAATACGGTATACTCATCTTCATCCATTGGGCAGTTAATATAATCTCCCTGCTCCATGGTTCCCCGACCATATCGAGAACCCCGAAAAGCAACGTCCATGTTTACTGATTCGAGCGAGACGATTGGAGCGATTGCATCGAAAAAATATAAGTGCTCTTTACCACTCATTTGCATAATTGCTGCAGATAAACTCTCGGAGGTTAAAGGTCCTGAAGCGATGATGACTGGTCCGTCGGGTATCTCGCTAGCCTCCTCCCGAATTACCTCGATACGAGGGTGTGAATTTAGCATGCTGGTGATTAATTGTGCAAATTCTCCACGATCGACAGCGAGTGCCCCTCCAGCTGGTAATGCAGTACGATCTGCGCAATCAATCAGCAAAGATCCCAATATTCGAAGCTCCTGTTTTAGAAGTCCTGAGGCCCGATCAACCATATTAGAACCGAGTGAATTTGAACATACCAACTCAGCCAGATCAGCTGTAGTATGCGCACCAGTGCGCAATCCTGGGCGCATCTCAAATAACTTTACCGCAATTCCACGCTGGGCAGCTTGCCAGGCAGCTTCACTTCCCGAAAGCCCCCCTCCAATAATTATCAAATTTTGGGACATACTAAACAAACTCTACCAAGAAAATATCGGAATACACAAGCAATTTGGTCAAATAAAATGGATTTGAGAGAGTATTCTACCATGTTGAAATTGTCTTATCAGATAAACTAGGTGGATTCGTTTATGAGAATCCTCGTAAGATACTACCAACTCCATTCCAAATTGATTTATAATAATCAGTATTACATCTGGAATGGTTCAGATCTGAGATTTGAGAACAGGAGAAAATGCCATGCTTGGTGGATTTGGTATCACAGAACTGCTCATCGTGCTGGTGATCGTGCTCGTCTTGTTTGGAGTTGGCAGAATCAGCAAAATCGCTGGTGAGATGGGTAGTGGAATTCGTGCTTTCAAAGATGGTTTACAAGGCTCTGAAGGAGAGGAAGGCGAGAAAGAAGAAGAGCCAACCGAAATCCCCCCCGCATCCTAACAAAGTATTTACTAGCTCGAAAAAAACGGTTTCGCACAACCAGATTAATTTAATAGTTCGATTGACTACGATAGCCAAACCCTTGAAAGTTAATCTTGTGGGGGGAGATAATTTCAGTCATTTACACTTGCAATTATGTCTTGATGGATTAAACACAAAGACCATAATCAATCATGCCAAATATTGATCTTGATCCAGGTTTAACTATTCATTATTCGGATCTTAATCCAAATGGCAATTCTGTAGTCCTGCTCTTGCATGGTCTTGGCGCAACTGGAGATTCCTGGCAAATGCAATTTCCCGCATTGATCGATGCGGGATTTCGGATATTGGCACCTGATATGCGCGGGTTTGGAAAATCGACCTATCCAGGTGGCCCAAATAATTCTCGAGTAATGGCTAAAGACATGGTTGCCTTTATGGAAAGTCTCGCCATAAGGTCCTCTCATATAATGGGCATATCCATGGGTGGCACAATTGCCTTACAATTGATTCTAGATCAACCCACAATGGTCGATACACTGTTGTTAACTAACACTTTCGCCAAGCTCCGTCCACAAAAGTTCTCCTTTTGGTTCTTTTATGCAATTCGGCTGGCGCTAGTTCACATTTTCGGAATTCCCAAACAAGCAGATTTTGTCGCCAGGAGATTATTCCCTGATCCAGAGCAAGCACAGCTGCGAGAGGTCTTTAAAGCTCAGGTCATTCAGGCAAATCCTAGTGGATACCGCTCAACGATGCGTTCATATGCGCGATTTGATCTATCAGAACGAATTAAATCTATCCGCGTACCTACTTTAATAATAACTGGGGAAAGAGATTCGATTGTGCCCCCAAAAGTACAAGTTGAATTGGCGAATCAAATTCCCGATGCAAAGCATTTATTCATCCAGGATGCAGGTCACGCGGTAAGCGTCGAACAACCGCATGAATACAATCGAATTGTCCTTGATTTCTTAAAATCAAATACGAATTAATAATATCGACGGAAATAAATCCACCATCACAGAAGAAATCATCCATGCATGAACTCACCATTACTGAAAGCCTCCTCGAGATCTCTCTCCGACATGCAAAAAACGCAGATGCAAGCAAAATCACAGATCTTTACCTTGTAATTGGTCAGCTTGCATCAATTGTCGATGATTCTGTTCAGTTTTATTGGGACATTGTTGCAAAAGACACACCAGCAGAAGGAGCGACTTTACATTTTAAAAGAACCCCAACAGAAATCATATGCCTTGATTGTAGCCACCAATACAAACCTGCGGATAACATTATGGCTTGTGGGAAGTGTGAAAGCATCAACGTAAAAATAATATCTGGAGAGGAGTTTTTTCTCGAGGCGATCAATGTAGAAACTTGACTTTAGGTTTGGCTATTAATCTTCCCTCTGATTGATCTCTTCATCATTCGGTCTCGTAAGACAAGAGCACACTACTGCGCCAAGGATGCCAAGAAGTGCTATTTGCAATTCCTAAGAATGAAAGCGTAGTTTGCCGATCAACACTTTGGCTAATTACGCTGATCTCCAAGGCAATCTCACGTTGCTGAAAGTGAATGCATAGACACCAAAATTAAAAGCCCGCATTGCAAACTTTTATTGGCCTAGTTATTGATAATCGCCTGCATTTGGATACCTCTATTGATATCTTTTTCATGATGAAATCATATCTTTGGATTACTAATCTCCCTGGCAATGATTTTGCAACTATTTACCCGCATAATAATAAATCCATCATCCATGTCCGGTATTACACCAGATCTTAACCATTATTAAAACTAACTTTGGGTAAATAAAAAAATAATCTATACCTTATTCGGTTTTGCAATTCTCATCCTCCTGATCTACACTTCAGCGTTTAATACAGTCGCTGCCCAATCCGATACTGAGCTCCGTCCCGGAGAAACACAAATGAGCGGATCGGGAAATAAATTTAATCTTCCACTTGTTTTCAGATCACCCGACCCAACACCAAAACCCTCACCAGCAGGACCGTTACCAAAAACCCTCTTCTGTAGTTCACCCTCGGTATATATTCCAGATAACAATCAAGGTGGGATTTCAAATACGATCACGATCCGCTGTCGACTGGGCGAATTACTTTGGTGTTAAGATTGGTGAATTAATATTTTTCAATGGCCTGCCTCAATCCGAAAATCCAGATATTGGTTTTGTGGCAATGTTTATGGCACCTGGGGGCAGATTCCACCCTATGCAGACGGGGTTCACGCTGAACCGATAGCCAAACGACTGCGTCATTTTGGTCTCTCTGCTGTCGCTAAGCAACCACTTCCCTGGGAAAACCTCAAGGTAGAGATCGCTGCGAGGAGGCCGGTGCTCGCATGGATTATTGGGTCCAATCCTTTGACCCACGGCATCCCAGAATATTCCCAGCCCTCAGAGGGTAACACGACTGTTGTCGCCCGGTACGAACATACTGTGGTAGTCACCGGATATACTCAAGATTCGGTTTTCTATTTAAACGGCGGGAATATCTATGAGTTAGGTATAAAACAATTCTTAGAGTCTTGGTCTGCTCTGGGTAATATGGCGATCACAATGCAACCATAAAATCCCGATATCCGGATTTCTTTCCAGAAGAATCAAAAAAGTCCCTTCCAAAGGGGCTTTTTAATCTTTAACTCACGGAACTTAGTAATTTACCAGACTAAATATTTTTAATAATCATCATCACCGAGCCAGGGGCCATCATCATCTTCTTCTAGATCGATTTCATCCCATTCTTCCAACTCCTTATCCGGGTCTTCCCAATCTTCTGCAGCTGAGTCATCCCCCCGTGAATATGTCATGCAGCCGATATCTGGATCGAATTCAACCGCAGCGGCACTACAATAACCGTCATCCAGAAATACACAGTCAATATAATGACAGCGAATTCGAGGCAAGCTAGTCTCCTAGATCATTGTTCGGAAGGTGCATCTGATTCTCCCACACTTATTGAGAGTCTTATCCCAGAAAGGAGCAATAAAATAACCAGAATTATAGCCGAAATGACGCAGTATGGGCATATCGCTTTTAGAACCGCGACTTCGAAATATCAGATAGATCGAATATAACACACCAATCAGACTCATACCAAAGACAATCATATAACTCAATTCTGCCCAGATTTGTCCTCGATTCTCCAGCAAAAGGAGAACTATCATAATCGCATAGGCTCCAGCCCCAAGCAAAGAAATTGGGATTCCAAATATCTCTGAATACTGGCTGGAATTTACGGTTTCACAATTTCCAATGGGTCCACATAACGCGTAAGCCCCGGTATATTTGACCCAAACCAAATAAATCGAATCCAACAAACCCAAAACCGCTATCAAAATCGATGCCTTGCGCAATTTCCCCTCCATATTTTTCAGTTAATTCTATCAACTTTAATCAAATAGCCATGCCTCAACTTCTGTTCCGGACGGCAGCAATTTAACACCAGATGGGATGATCAGTAAAGCGTTAGCTTGTACTAAAGAGAGCAAATTACCAGAACCTTGGTGTCCTGTCAATCTAGCAATCCATTCACCATTATGTAATTTGACGACGGCTCGTAAGTAGCTTTCTCTTCCATCAGAATTGATGTCTTCGAAAATTTTCGCTTTGATCGGCTTTCTAGGAGACTCATTCATCCCGGCCAACTTTCTGATTGCTGGTCGAACGAAAACCTCATACCCAACAAATGCCGAAACCGGATTTCCAGGTAAGCCAATAAATGGAACACCTTGAAAATTTCCGAAAGCAAACGGTTTGCCAGGACGCATATTCACCTGCCAAAAGTCCAACACTCCATCAGTTTGAACTACAGTCCGTACAAAATCAAAAGCGCCAACACTTACTCCTGCTGAAGATAGAATAAGGTCTGCATCCTTTTTTACAGATTCAACCAAAAATTCACGTACAGCCTGCTCTCGATCAGGGACGATCCCTAAATACACGGGTTCTCCATTATCGCGGGTTATCAAGGCTGACAGTGTATAGGCATTTGAGTCATGAATCTTGCCAAGCTCAAGCGGGGCTTCCACTGGCAGCAACTCGTCTCCAGTAGATAGGATTACTATTCTTGGACGGCGGTAGACAGAGAATATAGCCTTTCCCAGCATCGCCAATAGTCCCACATCCTGTGGCCGAAGCCGGGAATTAGATTCCAAGACAGTGTCATGCGCGGATATATCTTCTCCCTTCTTGCGAATATAATCGCCGGGATCTACTGAGCGATAGACTTCGATTTCTTCCGGAAAACCAGGTTCAGTACGAGATTCTGGATCGTATTGATCTGTATCCTCTATTGGAATTACTGCATCGGCGCCGCCAGGGATTGGGGCTCCTGTCATGATTCTCGACCCTTGATTTTTACCTAGAACGCGGGTTGGTTTTTTCCCCGCGGGTATATCTTCCACCACGAATAATTTCACAGGTTGTTTTAAATCAGCTCTCTTCACATCTTCAGCCCTGATAGCAAATCCATCCATGCTTGAATTGGTAAAGAGGGGAAGATCGATATCGGACTTGATATCCTCACTTAATATCCGCCCAGCAGCTTTCTCCAATGGCACAACTTCACTTGCCACGGGAGAAAATGAGGACAATAATCTAGATAATGCTTCGCTGACGCCGATCAATATTTTCTCCAGTGCTGCAGTAGGTATTGAAATTATCCAGGTCTTACTCGCCGAGCTTCTAGTACATTGGCCAAATTCTCTAATCGATCGAGAACTTTACTCAATTGTCCGAGATCGCGGACTTCAAGGACCATTTCAAAAATCGCTAAATTATTGTTCACATCCACTCGGACATTACCCATATTAATCCCCTCTTCAGCGATCAATGTGGAGATATCTCTCATCAACCCATCGCGATCGTATGCTTTCATTTGTACTGGTACAGGATAGGTATTCATTGCTTCTCCCCAAGACACCTTTACCAGACGCTCCCGGTCTTTAATTCGCATGATATTTGGGCAATCCTGACGGTGTATGGTAGCACCCCTTCCACGAGTGATATAACCAACAATATCATCACCTGGCGCCGGATTGCAGCATCTACCAAAATTGGTTAACAATCCCCGAAGTCCTAATATTACTACCGAGTCGGTTGCCGTAGTTGCTACATCTGTTGAAGGGCGGGCGACCAGTTCAAATCCATCAGATTCTACTTCCGGAACAGTCAAGTGATTGACAATCCGCCCGATGGAAATATCTCCATTACCAATCGCTTCATATAAATCTTCAACTGAGCGGAAATCGAACTCTTTCGCCAATTTCTCAATATTCAATTGAGTCAATCCCAATCGTCTCAGCTCCTTCTCAAGCAGGGTCTTTCCTTGGTTGATATTTTTTTCTCGAGCCTGGACCTTAAACCAACGACGGATTTTTGATCGGGCTCGTTGAGTTTTCACAAGCCCCAAATTCGGATTGAGCCAATCTAAGCTGGGCCCCCCTCTCTTTGCGGTCAAAATTTTTATTTTTTCGCCCGTTTTCAACTGATAGTCTAGCGATACTAACTTTCCGTTGACTTTGGCCCCTCTACAACGGTGACCCACATCGGTATGAACGTGATAAGCGAAATCGATAGGAGTCGATCCAGCTGGTAAATCGATGATATCTCCGCGCGGGGTAAACAGGTAAACTCGATCCTCAAATACATCTGACTTCAACCCATCTACAAATTCGCCAGCATCAATCACATCCCGCCGCCATTCCATTAAAGAACGCAGCCAAACTATCCGGCGCTCGTAATCCTCGTCTCGATCTATTCCTTCTTTATATCTCCAATGGGATGCAATACCATATTCAGCTCCTTGATGCATTTCTGGCGTTCTAATTTGAATTTCGAGCGTGTTTCCATCCTCGAAGACAACCGCGGTATGTAAAGATTGGTAGAAGTTGTCCTTAGGAGCTGCAATGTAATCATCGAATTCGTCAGGAATTGGCCGCCAATGGGTATGTATCACTCCCAGGGTGGAATAGCAAGTAGGAATATTGGGGACGATGATGCGAACTCCCCTGACATCGAATACCATCTCGAAAGGTACCCCCTTGCGATGCATCTTCTTGTAAATCGAATAGATGTGTTTTGGACGTCCAGTGATATCACCTTTGATCCCTTCCTTCGACAGACCTGACTGCAAGCTGCTGATCACATAGTTCATTTCCTGCTCTCGATCCGTTCTTCTTGCTGCCAAATTTTCAGCTATCTCTTTGTAGATCTCCGTCTGCAAATTACGAAAAGCTAAATCCTCCAGCTCCCATTTTATTTGCCAAATACCCAAACGGTTGGCTAAAGGCGCGAATATATCCATAGTTTGCTGGGCGATACGTTTTCGCTTGTTTTCCGGTAAATGGCCGAGTGTGCGCATATTATGTAATCTGTCGGCAAGTTTAATGAGTACCACGCGAATATCTTCCCCCATAGCCAAAAAAGTTTTGCGCAATGTCTCCGATGCGGCATCATACCGTCGGCTGCGAGTTAACTGATCGACTTCGGAATCCGGATCTGGTAGTCCTCTTCTTACGGCAATTTCACGGATTTTCTCTTCTTCTTCCTGCTCGTTTGAATGCTGGTCTCCCCGCGAGACTCTTGGCAGCTGGGTGAGCTTGGTCACACCATCAACTAGGAGTTCAATTTCATCTCCGAAATCACGTTTGATTTCTTTGAGAGTGACATCAGTATCTTCTACGGTATCATGCAATAAACCAGCAGATATTACAGCAGGGGGTACACATAATTCAGCTAGGATCGAAGCAACCGCGAGGCAGTGGCTGATATAAGGTTCACCAGAGGCGCGCGTCTGCCCCTGGTGAGCTTGCTCAGCAAATCTGTATGCTCTTTGTACCAACTCGTGATCGGCAGATGAATAAGTCTCAGGTAGAGACTCTAACAATGTTTCAATTCGCATCCCATGCACCTGACGCCGATAGTATACCAGTCAAATTTCATCAATCATTTCCTTAATATTTTCATCCATTCTCAGTTTATAATCCATTAACTCGGAATTCATTTTAACGCAATTTATTATGAACACCAATCCTGATAATTCATTAACTAAAAAGTATAACCGACTCTCCGAATTTGCCAAGACGTTTTGGCCAGGCATAGAATCACTGAGTGATCAACGCCGCCTGGTCGGTACAGGAGATGTGCTAAGTTTTCTTTCCACGCTACCCCTTGCAATCATTGGTATTCTCTGGTTGATCCGCTCTACGGACCTGGAATTAATTCAACAACAATTTTGGTTCATCTTATTCAATTTCGGTTTGTTATATCTTTTCAATCGCTTGAGTTTTTTCATTATCATCGAAATCCGTTCAGCTAGGTATGGCAGTTCAGAAGACTCATTGGCCTCGATGATTCAATGGTCCTTAATTTTTCTACTCGGTCCAACTGCGTTGTGGTTGAGTGTTATTTACGATTTTATTGATTTCGCCCTGGATTGGCGGGTCTCACCCACTCCAGGGCAACGTTGGTCTCTTCTCCGTACTCTCTCAACCACATTGGCTGTTCATACCTTTGCCATATTGGCTTCCCTGACCATTTATAAGAACATTGGCGGTGAATTCCCTATTCCAGGACTAACTATTACCTCAATAACTCAGGCATTCATCGCTTTGATCAGCCAATTCTTTTTCGTTTTATTAATTGTGTCAGGCTATTTGATGTATCACATCGGTGTTCAAAGAATCCTGGCTCAATCACAAACTATCCAACCTCTGGTAAGGTTTTTCCTGATCGGCATTGGTTTACCTTACCTTGCACATCCATTTTCAATTCTCCTCGCGGGTCTACTCATCGAAGATGGCTTTGTTATTTATGCATTTCTTTTAGTGGGTTTAGTTTTAGTGGCCTATCTCGCCCGACGATTGAGTATGGCTGCAGAGTACAGCCGGCAGCAATCAAAACAGCTCGAGAAGTTAGAAAAACTCAGCCGCGAGTTATTAGAAGTAATTCCGAATACATCTTCTTTACCTGCGATACTCCAGGAACATGTCCCGGGCATGTTCCCCTCTGGAAGAATATCGATTTGGATATCACCAGATACCAATTTATTAAAATTCCCAGCTGATTGGATCGGCGTCCAGGATGATGCCCGGCAGTGGATAATCAATCAAGCTGCACCAAAATCATTTCTTGCTAAAGATGATCTACCATGGCAATCTGAGAAAAAAGATCATCTTGCAATGATAACCACCCCAATATTCAAGAGCGATAGCAGTCGAGCAATCGGAGGGATTATCCTTGAGTTACGGACCTTAGCACAACCATGGGACAAAAAATCATTAGGGAATTTATTTCCAGCAACTCAAACCCTCGCCGACCAAATATCCTCGACCCTTCAGCAAACTGAAGTTTATGAAAACTCATTGGATTTCCAGCAGATCACCCAAGAACTAAGACTTGCAGGACAAATCCAAGCAAGCTTTTTGCCGAATAAGTTTCCCCCGATCCCAGGTTGGCAGCTGGCAGTTACATTGCTTCCAGCGAGGGAAACTTCAGGCGATTTTTTTGATGTGATTGAATTGAGCGATAATCGCTTAGGTATATTAGTTGCTGACGTTGCAGACAAGGGTGTCGGTTCCGCGCTGTATATGGCTCTCAGCCGGACCCTGATCCGAACATATGCAGAAGAATATGATGCTGAGCCAGAAGTGGTATTTTTCGCTGCTAACAACCGCTTGCTCAAAGACGCACGAGCGAACTTATTCATCACTCTTTTTTATGGTATTCTCGATCCAATCGGTGGAACCTTGACTTACTGTAATGCTGGTCATAATCCCCCTTACTTGTTTCGTAGTTCAGATCAGGAATCGGTTGAATCATTAACCAGGACAGGCATCGCAATGGGTATTGAAGCTGATTCGACTTGGTCAACAGACACGGTAGCTATTGAGCCAGGCGATATCCTGGTCCTTTATACCGATGGTATCCCGGATGCCAGAGACCAGGATGGAGATTTTTTTAACGACGAGGCGATCATCGAAATAGTCCGGGAGAATTCTGACCGGTCAGCACATGAAATACAGTCTTCAATAATCGATGAGGTTCAAAATTTTTCTGCTGACACCCCCCAAGACGACGACATCACTCTAATGGTTTTGGTTAGAGACCAGTAGAACGATTAAACATTATTCTTTCTTTCGTTTGACCATCCGCAATACATTACCATCCTTCTGTGAGAATTCAAAATCCACATCATCCATCATGTTGTGTATGAGAAATAAACCAGCACCTCTGGGTATGATCTCTTCTATTGCAACCGAAAAATCGGGTTGGGATACTGCACCAGGGTCAAACGGTTTCCCATCGTCCTTGAGGATAATTTCTAAGCCACCAATGAGTTCGTTACACGTGCACTCAATATCGCCTTTTCCCTCTCCCCCATAGGCATGTTCTATGATGTTAGAACAAGCTTCATCGACAGCCAGCTCCACCGCATATATTTCTTTCTCATCAAAACCTGCATCCGATGCGGCTTGAAAGACAAATTTTCGAATACTCGCCAGACTCTCAAAGCAGCCAGAGAATTTCGCCGTCGCCATTAGCACTGATAAACTCTAATACTGGTAATAAACTAAAAATATGCTACTGCACTAACTAAATCATCAAATATTTGAAAATAACTACCCATTCCGACAAGGTTGAGTGAATCTCGGATTCTCTCTTGGACACCTGATAAGATGAGCTCACCGCGGTTTAACCGTTTGCAGGTTTTTTGGGTTTCTATCAATACCCACCAACCTTTACTTGACATGAAATCTACTTCTTCTAAATCCAAGACAATATTATATTTCCCATTCTTAGTAAGGGATGTTAAAACTTCCTCAAGGTCAGGTGCTGTGTAGCTATCGATTCTGCCAACGGATTTAACGATATCACAACGTTTATATTGAGTTGTAGTGATTTCCATGTTTTAACTCCCTCGATAAAATGTTTATCTACATGGGTATTCTGATAGCGGATGAGAGTATATCACAAACCGTTTTACTTGACGCTCGTATGGGCGTATGGTAAACTTTTCAGCGCTTGGTCCCGTGGTGTAGTGGCCTAACATGCGGCCCTGTCAAGGCCGAGATCGCGGGTTCAAATCCCGTCGGGACCGCCATCAATGATTAAAAACCTGGTAATTACTCCAGGTTTTTTTTCTTATAGCAGAGGGTTCTGTTATATCAATATGGTATTTGGTAGGTGAACTACAGAAGTTTTGTGACTTGTCTTGATTTAACCAATCCTAAGAATGAATATTGTCCCAGCTAATGCAATGGCAATGTCAGTGAGTAATGCTCTGATTCCGAATGTTTGCAGTTCGTATGGAAATTTATAAAAACTCAATATTACAACAGAAGTACTTAAAAAGCTGAACCAAAACATAAGAGATAAAGTTAAGTACACTGCTCTGGCGAACATTCGGGACCATTCTTTATCAACTACCTGCTGAAAATAAGCTGGCTCATGAAAAGCAATGATCCTCTCACTGATGTACCATACATAAGTTACCAATAGATATGCGATCAGAGCAATTAGCCATAGGGGTTTAAGTGCAAATGGCGGAATGCCAGAATAATTTCCCATCAACACCGCGATGAATATTAATGAGACGAGATGGATAGATTGGTCAATAAAATAGGGTGCCACCACCCAATTTGGTCTGGTCTCATTAAAGTATTTTTTACCCGTGTCAATCAATAAATGGATTATGGCTAATAGAATTACTAACGGCCAGACCTCACGGGCATATATTAAGACAAAAATCAAACTGACCAGAAAATGGATGAAAACGTGCAGAAACAGCACCCCTGACCGGTTTTTATTCACCACTATCCAACTAGTCTGGAGAGGGTAGTCTGCAAATAAGTGAGCAAGAAGTAAGAACCAAAACACTATTATTCTGCTAACAGCCTCTTATGAGTGGCGCGCATGCAAATGTCCATAATCACATCCAACCCAGCTTCGCGAGCTGAATCCGCAGCGAATTCATTGATGACACCTTCCTGCATCCAAACTACCTTCGCACCGATTTCAATGGCCTGATCTACTATCTCCGGGACTGCTTCATTTCGACGAAAGATTTCAACGACATCGATCGGCTCTTTGACTGATCGCAGATCAGGATATGCCTTCTCGCCGAGAACTTCCTTCAAAGACGGGTTGATGGGGATAATCTTATATCCTTGGAATTGCAGATATTTTGGAACAGTGTGATTGACTTGGTCTAGTTTATCGGATATACCAACAACCGCGATAGTCTTGGTTGATTCAAGAATATGACGTAATTTTTCGTCACTGGTTGTTGAATCTGATAAAGGTGCATCTCCAGACTGGACTTGTTGGAAATCAACCGGTAAACTCACTTGAAACCTCGTTTTCCCTGGTTTTGAAAATACTTTAACATCACCAGAGTGTTTTTCGATGATCTTATAACTGATATTCAATCCTAAACCAGTGCCCTTACCGACAGCCTTGGTGGTGAAGAATGGGCTGAAAATCTTTTCTTGGATGTCTTCTGGAATGCCTGGACCATTATCTTCCAATTCCACAATCACCCATTCCCCATCTTTGCGGGTCTTGATGATTATCTCACCTTTCCCGTTCATAGCATCTATCGCATTGTCGATAATATTCGTCCATACCTGGTTTAGCTCACTTCCATATGCCTGTATATTAGGTAGACTCTCTGCATATTTCCGTTTGACGTCTATTCCCTCTTTCAATTTATGCCGAAGCATGACCAATGTATTATTTATCCCTTCATGGATATCAACAGATTGGATAGGTGCTTGATCCAAATACACATAGGACTTCAAAGATTTGACGATATCGGAGATCCTCTCAGCGCCTTGATTGATTTCTTCAAGCAGACTGAAAGTATCAAAACTAGCACCCAGCCAGGAGATAACCTCCATCAACTGGTCTGAGGCATATATATTTGCCAGATTTCCCAACTGTTTTTCAGTAAATCCTATATCCACCAAGGTTGGCGCATGTTCCCAGGCATCAGGAATATTGTGGGCGGCGAGCCATTCTTCAATCTCATACTCACGATCGGATCTTTCCAGGGTATCAATATCTATATGATTAGAAGCTCGATCACGTATTAGCGTATTCAATTGGCTTAATTCATCCCAACTTTCAGGAGGGAGAGAGAGTTTCGACAAGCCTATCTGGGCTACTTGAAGTTTTGCAATGGCTGAGTTCAATTGCGAAGTCCCCCTTTGAGCGGCTGCTGCTGGATTATTCAATTCATGAGCGATACCAGCGGTTAGAGTTCCCAACTGAGCCATTTTCTCACTTTGGCGTAGCATTAACTCAGTTGACCTCAAGCGAGAAGTAATCGTAAACAAAAGTGATCGCGCGGCTGATGGGCTTGTGTCTAGTAATTCATCCAGCTGGGAATGGCTGATCGCTAATAACTTACTTTCGATCCTTGCTCTTCCGCTCGCAAAGCGAGGGGCAGCTTCCAACAAGGACATTTCCCCGATAACTTCACCAGATTTCCGTACCGCAAGCAATACACTTCTGCCACCTGATGATTTAAGGATTTCAATTTCGCCGCTCTCAATTATATAGGCTTTGTCACCAGGACTACCCTCGGCAAATAATTGTTCACCGGTATTGAGATGTACTTCGGTCACCATCTCACATAGGCGTTCGAGATCATGATCAGGCATACTTGCAAATAGGGGAACTTTTTTTAGAAAATCGTACATATTTTTATACCGTCTTCAAATATTGATGTACTAATGCTACGGCTACCGCCCCTTCGCCAACTGCGGATGCAACACGCTTCATCGAGTAATGGCGAACATCACCAGCAGCGAAAATACCAGGAACGCTGGTTTCTAAAAGGAATGGATCTCGCTTTAGCTTCCATCCTTTGGGATGTTTTCCATCCACCATTAGATCTGATCCGGTAACAATAAATCCGGCTCGATCTCTTTCAACCAATCCAGAGACTAAATCAGTGGGTGGGACCGCACCAATGAAAATAAACATCGCCGCTGCAGAAAACATCTCAATTTCTTTACTATCTAAATTCGATACTTTAATCCTTTCAAGGCGGTTTTCTCCAATTGCTTCTACGACTTCAGTCCTCAACACGACGTCAATGTTTGAGGTGTTCGCAATCTGGTCAACAAGGTATTGGGACATCCCGGCTTCAAGGTTGCTGCTCCGGATTAACATAGTCACTTTGCGTGCATACCGGGAAAAGAACATCGCACCTTGACCAGCGGAATTGGCTCCACCAATCACATACACATCCTGATCCCGGTAATAAGCTGCTTCGGTGAGCGCCGCACCATAATAAATACCAGCTCCAGTTAGTTTATCAACACCTAGTGCTTCTAGGCGGCGTACATTAACCCCAGTTGCAATCAAAATCGCTCTTCCGCTGATCTCACTTCCATCTGCCAATATAAGGTACCGATAAGGATCATCAACTCGAACTTTGACCGCTTCCTGGGGACGTAATAGTTCCACACCGAAACGCAAGGCCTGAGTTGTCGCTCGTCTTGCGAGATCAGCCCCGGATAATCCCTGAGGAAATCCCAAATAGTTCTCGATTCTGGAGCTGGTACCGGCTTGCCCACCAGTTGCTTCCTTCTCAATCATCACAGTTGCTAAACCTTCAGAGCCACCATAAACGGCAGCAGCCAATCCAGCCGGACCGGCACCCACGATGATCAGATCATAAAAAGGCTTTTCTGCTTTTGTTTGTAAACCAATTTTCTCAGCGATATCTTGAATCGAAGGATCGATTAAAGAATTGCCGTCTGGGAAGAATACAATTGGCAACCGGTGTTGACCATCATTAACGGATTCAACCAAATTTCGAGCCTCGGTGTCCAACTCAATATCCAACCACTGGTACGGAATTTGATTTTTTGCCAGGAAATCCTTCACAGTATGGCTATTCGCAGACCACAACGTTCCCGCCACCCGAATACCATCGTATGGCAGAGGAACTGAGGCTATCCAATCACTCAGCAAATCATCCAATACGGGATAAAGATTTTGCTCCGGTGGGTCCCAAGGTTTCATCAAGTAATAATCCAAGCCAATATCATTAATACTTGCGATAGCAGCCTGGGTATCTGCATAGGCGGTGAGCAATACCTTTCGAGCTTGTGGATATAACTTGGCAGCGTCAGCAAGGAATTCGGTCCCGCTCATTTTTGGCATCCGTTGGTCTACCAGAAAAAGGGCAACTGGTGTATTTCTTTCTTTTAATTTCTTGAGTGCCTCAAGTGCCTCCTGACCGTTGGTTGATTTGACTATCCGATATTCGCCGCGATAATGCTGGCGTAAGTCACGCTCAACTGCGTTGAGTACCTGTGGCTCATCATCAAGAATCATAATAGCTGGTGTTGGCATTAGCTCCTCCTTAGTGAACTGAGAATGTGATCAATCTCGGATTTCCCTCTCATGAGTGATAGCAATTTCCCCATTTTTGCTCGCACAAGGATTGAGGTGGTTTGTATGTCAGTAATTTCGGACAGTGATTAGGTGAGAGAGCAATAATTTGTTTTCAGTGATCAATAATAAACAAAAGCATTCTTTCATTTTGTTTTATCATATCTGGAATCTAAATTATATGTGAGTTATGTTTTGTGTTTTTTCTTTTGTGGATATACGCTTCCCGGATATACAAAATAATTTATAATGATTACCCCAGCTAAATCTCTTTCGGAAATTTTAGAATTTATAGTAATCTTATCTCATACATTATATCCAATTAATAGGATTATTGGGCGCAATCTGGCAACGAATTTTCGGATTTACAAGACAAATCATTAACTAGAGGGTAGAATCTTGCCTAGAAATTATGTCTTATCTTACTCACCTTGAATGCCCACAGTGTAATCGAATATTCCCAGCATCTAAAGTGCAAACCTTCTGCCATCATTGCGAAGCTCCAATTTTGGCACGTTACGACCTCTCAGCTGCAAGGGAGCATCTAGACAGGAACAAACTCAGCCTTCGCCGGACAGGAATGTGGCGATGGCATGAATTATTGCCAGTTGAGGATCTCAGTTATGTATCAAGCCTTGGCGAGGGGGATACGCCACTTCTTCCTTTTCTCAATTTAGGCAATCAGTATGGCGCTTCGAAAATATTCACAAAAGACGAGAGCATCAACCCAACCGCAAGTTTTAAAGCGCGTGGCCTCAGCGCAGCTGTATCTAAGGCACAAGAGGTAGGCCTCAAGCAACTTGTTATTCCTACAGCCGGGAACGCAGGGAGTGCATTGGCGGCATATGCAGCCCGCGCCAGAATGAAATCAACTGCAGTGATGCCAGTCGATACCCCTCAACCGATCATCAACGAAACCCGGCTTTATGGCGCTGAAGTTATATTGGTTGACGGTCTAATTTCAGATTGTGCTTATATTGTCGAAGAGATGACATCGTCTGGAGAATGGTTTTCAGTCTCAACGTTCCGCGAGCCGTACCGCTTAGAAGGCAAAAAAATCATGGGGTATGAGTTGGCTGAAGAATTTCATTGGCAGCTGCCAGATCATATCATCTACCCAACAGGTGGTGGCACAGGTTTGGTTGGAATGTGGAAAGCCTTCCAGGAACTGCAAACTTTGGGCTGGTTGGAAAACTCTAATCTCCCAAAGATGATCTCAGTGCAGTCAGACGGTTGCGCACCAGTGGTCAAAGCTTTCCTATCAGGATCAGATAGATGTGAATTTTGGCAGGATGCAACCACAATCGCTGGTGGAATTCGGGTACCCCTCAGCCTGGCCGATAGATTGATCTTGGAAATCTTGAGGGAGTCAAGCGGAACTGCAGTCGCAGTCGGAGATGATGAAATACTTGAAGCACAAGTAGAATTAGGAAAACAAGAAGGCATATACGCCTCACCAGAAGGGGCTGCAACATTAGCCGCGTTAATAAAACTCCTTGCCAATGGATTCATTCAACCTGAAGAAAGTGTCGTGCTCTTTATCACCGCATCAGGAGTAAAATATATTTAAGCCTGATTATCGGATATGAATATCTTTATTGGAGGATGGCATGAACGTTGATGTTGTTGATTTATTGGTATTAATTGGTACTCGGAAAGGCGGCTTCATTCTCTCAAGTGATAGCAAAAGAGAGACATGGAAGCTGAACGGACCAATATTTAAAGGGTGGAATGTGATGCACATGACCTTCGATCAACGCGATCAGAGGTTGCACGCAGCAGTTGTCCATGATGTTTATGGTCCATCCACACATTATTCTGATGATTTTGGCGAAAGTTGGACCCAGGGGAGAGAGGCGCCAAGCTTTCCACGCCCTTCTTCTGCAAGCCGGCCTTTGGGAACGCCAGAAGAAGCAAAAGAACCCCAAGAAGGTCAAAAACAAGCAGAGAAGGTGCTTAAAGTTTGGCATATCAAACCCGCTGGAGAGGATAAACCAGGTGTTTTATTTGCTGGAGTAGAACCCGCGGCACTATTTACATCAACAGACAGAGGAGAATCCTGGAAGATAAATGAAGGTTTGTATGACCATCCCCACCGTGCTGAATGGTTCCCTGGAGCCGGTGGATTGTGCTTACACACAATAGTCCTCGATCCGATAAATCCGGAGCGAATATACGTTGCAATCTCTACCGGAGGATGTTACCGGACAGATGATGGCGGGGAAACATGGGCTCCATACAACAAAAATGTGCGAGCTGATTTCTTGCCAGATAAATTCCCTGTATATGGGCAGTGCGTACATAAAATCGCTCTCCACTCAAATCGACCTAATGTTCTCTTTCAGCAGAATCATTGTGGGGTCTATCGCAGCAATAATCAAGCACAGGAATGGATCGATATCGGAGAAGGCAAGCTCCCTAGCCGCTTTGGTTTTCCGATCGCCATTCATCCACATGAGCCTGAGACCATATACATCGTTTTGGAAGAAAGTGATGAGTATCGATTAAGTGTCGATGGCAGCTTCGCCGTTTGGCGAAGCCAGGATAGTGGGGAATCATGGCAGCGATTGACGAATGGTTTACCCCAGCGCGCACATTTAGTGGTCCTGCGTGAGGCGATGGCGACAGACCAATTTGGAAGTGCCGGGATCTACATAGGAACCAGTACTGGTCAAGTTTTCGCAAGTCGAGATGCAGGTGATTCTTGGGAACGGATCGCGGACTATCTACCCCGTATCCTATCGGTAGAAACAGCGACACTCGAGTAATCACAAAATAATAATGCTTCACAGATCATAGGCAACTTAGGAGTAAATAATGGGCGAGGCAGCTTTCCTGGTTGAGTTATCAAAAATATATTCGAACGATAGACTTCTCACTAAAAAAGCTCAACTAGTTGCCTATGAATCAGATGCGCTGACATCTTATCAAGTTCGTCCGCAAGCTGTTGTACTGCCAGAAACTCAGGGTGAGGTTATTCAGACAGTCCGCATATGTAATGAATTTGGGGTACCCTTCGTCGCACGCGGGAGTGGCACAAGCCTATCAGGTGGCTCTCTTCCGGTATCAGGCGGCATCGTTATTGCCCTTAATCGTCTAAATAAAATCATTCGTCTTGATGTGAAAGGCCGTATTGCGGTAGTCGAATGTGGAGTAATCAATATTGATGTTAGCCTTGCCGCTGCACCTTATGGACTTTACTTCGCCCCTGATCCATCTAGTCAATTGATATGCACAATTGGTGGCAACCTGGCATTTAATTCTGGAGGAGCTCATTGTCTGAAATATGGGATGACGAGCAACCATGTCCTGGGGATTAAAGCAGTCTTACCGGATGGTGATGTTGTTGAAATCGGCGGAGAAAGCTTAGAAGCGATTGGGCCTGATACAGTCGGTCTTTATGTGGGCTCAGAGGGGTTATTCGGAATTGCCCTCGAAGTTACTCTGCGCTTATTACCTAAACCAGAGGCATACCGTACTGTATTGGTTGCTTACCACTCCCTCGAAGCTGCTGGTAATGCAGTATCCATGGTCATCGCTGCTGGCTTGTTACCTGGTGCAATCGAGATCATGGATAACCTGGCTATCCAGGCAGCGGAAGCTGCAGTTCAAGCCGGTTATCCTCTCGATGCTGCTGGTTTGTTGATTGTCGAATTAGATGGTGAATTTTCCATCGTAGAAAATGAATTCAACTCTCTCATGGAAGTTATTGAGGAATCCGGTGCATATGACATTCGGATTGCAGAAGATGATGAGCAACGTATGCGGATATGGAAGGGTCGTAAAAGTGCATTTTCGGCAGTTGGTAGACTAAGTCAAGACTACTTGGTTCAGGATGGCGTTGTTCCCCGCAGCCAGCTCAGCCACGCCCTTGCTGAGATCGAGAAATTGGGAAACCAATATGGAATTCGAATTGCCAATGTCTTTCATGCCGGAGATGGGAATCTGCATCCATTAATCCTTTTTGATGGACGTGATTCTGCTAACCAGGAAAAGGCTGAAAAGATAGCCGGTGAAATTCTTAAGATGTGCATTGATCTCGGAGGATCTATCACTGGTGAACATGGTATAGGGGTTGAAAAACTCAAGTATGTACCCATCATGTTCACTGAGTCTGACATCGATACGATGCAAGCTATCCGCTTCCAGATTGATCCGCGGGAATTGTCAAACCGTGGAAAAATGCTTCCCAGTAGGATTAATAGAGCCTGAATACCTTAATATATTTGATCATCTATCTTCCATGCAAGGAAAATGAGATTAACTATGAGTAACGGCGTCATTGATGAAATAGGTGAAATAATCCAATCGCAAGATCGATTGCTTGCTTTTGGCAGCAGAACAAAGACTGCAATTGAAGCACCTTCGGGAGTGACAACTCTCGATATGTCCAAAGTCAAAGGAATCCTAGAGTACATACCCAGTGAATACACCTTTACCGCTCTTGCCGGAACACGGCTGGACGAAATCGATCAAATGCTCGCCGAAAACAGTCAATTCTTGCCTTTCGATCCACCATTAATTAAGAAAGGGGGAACTCTTGGTGGCACGGTTGCGGCAAATTTAAGCGGGCCAGGAAGATACCACTATGGAGGCGTTCGAGATTTTGTGCTTGGAGTTCAATTTTTTGATAGTGAGGCGAGATTAATCCGCTCGGGTGGAAAAGTTGTCAAGAATGCTGCTGGATTTGACATCCCGAAATTAATGGTTGGCAGCCTTGGGTGCCTTGGTGCTCTGGTCGAGCTGAGTTTCAAGGTTTTCCCACGACCGAAAGAGTACAAAACAGTGATCTCCAGCTATCCTACTTTAAATAACGCGATGGAACACTTGATCCAATTGACAGCTAGCCCTATTGAAATCTTATGCCTGGAGATAGAGCCGACCAATAATTCATACTATCTACGGATTCGAATAGGTGGTTCAGCAGTATTGTTTGATGAACGAATAGATAAGCTAAAACAATTCGTAGATGACATCGAGGTTCTCGATGGCAAAGCAGAGTCAATGTATTGGGAACACATTAATGAATTCCGTTGGCTCCCAAAAGATTCAACGTTGGTGAAAGTCCCTCTCACACCGAGATTGGTGCCGGATTTGGACGAATTTTTACAGCAGAATGATTCAATCCGCCGTTATTCCGTTGGAGCAAATGTCGCCTGGATCGCCTGGTCCAAACCGCTTGACAGATTAGATCAATACTTGAAAGATTCAAATTTGACTGGCTTGCCGATCTTAGGTTCAGCTGACCGGATTCGCCTCGGTGCCTGGGATACCGGAAATTTCTATCAGAGAATCAAAAAAGCGCTTGACCCCAACGGTAAATGGGCTGAGGTGCAAAAACTATGAAGCATACGATCCCCACCGAAGATATTGGACCTCTGGCGACAAAAATGGCTGATGCTGTATCAAAATGTGTTCATTGTGGTTTTTGCCTGCCAGCCTGCCCAACCTATAATACCCTCCATCAAGAAATGGATTCACCTCGCGGTAGAATTATCCTCATGAAATCAGTTCTCGAAGGAGAAATCGAGCTGGAAGAAGCCGTCCCCTATATTGACCACTGTTTAGGCTGCCTTGCCTGCGAGACGGCCTGTCCTTCAGGAGTCCCTTACGGCAGCCTTTTATCATCGTTCCGGTTTCATACTGATACGAAACGGAAGAGACCAGCAGCTGAGCGTTTGTCCCGTTGGGTTACAAAGGAAACTTTACCTTTTCCTGATCGATTCCGGATCGCCACCCAAATCGGTAAACTCACAAAACCAGTATCCGGGGCCTTGCCCTCGCAATTTCAGGCGATGCTGAGCCTGATCCCAGAAAGTATTCCGCAACGACAAACATTGCCATCTGTCTACCCTGCAGAAGGTGTACGTCGAGCGAGAGTAGCATTACAAACGGGCTGTGTGCAGCAAGTCCTCGCGCAGGAGATCAATTGGGCAACATTACGCGTACTTGCTCGTAATGGTATCGAGGTAGTGATTCCTCAAAATCAGGGTTGCTGCGGTGCCCTTGCCATCCACACAGGGGATAAAAAAACTGCCAAATTACATGCCGAAAACAATATGAAAGCATTCCCTGAAGATGTAGACGCTATCATTACCAATGCTGCAGGCTGTGGATCAAGCATGCGGGAATATCCACTTATATTCACAGGTTCTGAATTGGAAGAAATCGCGAACTCATTCTCTGGAAGAGTTATTGATATCAGCGTGTTCTTAAGCGACTTCGATATTCAGCCGATTCCCCCACTCAAGAATCCACTCAAAATCGCATATCATGATGCCTGTCATCTTGCCCATGCCCAAGGTGTGACTCAGGAACCTCGGAAGCTATTATATGAAATTCCCAACTTAATTTTAAAGCCGCTCAATGAAGGAGATCTTTGCTGCGGGTCAGCAGGTTCATACAACCTGGAGCAGCCGGAGATCGCTCAGCAATTAGGTCAACGAAAAGCAATCAACATATTCAATACGGGTGCTGACGCCGTAGTAACTGGTAATATTGGCTGCTTGATCCAGCTACAAACACATTTATCCCAATTCAAGGGGGATTTTGGAGGAGCACAAAAAGACATCCCAGTTTGGCATACGATTGAAATCATCGACCGTGCGTATCGAGAAGTTTTGTGAATTAGATTGATTTTCTTAGGAGCTACGAGAAACAAGAATGGCGAGAAAAAAGAAGCGTTTAATCACTGCTGAAGATCTTTACGAGATCGACATCATAACCGATGTACGGCTATCTCCCTCCGGAGATCATGTCGTATATACACAACAGCGGACTGATTCTGCCATCGAAAAGAAATATTCCAACCTTTGGGTCGTTCCCACCGATGGTGGCAAATCCGCGCAGTTTACTTTTGGTGATCAAACCGACACTCAACCGCGCTGGTCACCAAATGGAGAGAAGATTGCATTCTTGTCCAACCGCGCGAATAAGGATAAACCAGCCCAGATCTACCTGATCCCCTTACGGGGTGGTGAAGCACAGAAACTATCAGATATCGAAGGGAAAATTGATAATTTAATGTGGTCCCCGAACGGAAAGAAGCTATTGTGTAGAGTTCGTAAAATCGATCAAGAAATCATGGAACGACAATCAGATAAACGGGCGGAAAAACTTGGCACCGTAAACCGGCATTATCGCCGCGTGTTTTATAAACTAGATGGTGAAGGTTATCTACCTGAAGAGCGATGGCATATATGGACGGTTGATACCAATAGTGGCCGAGCAAAGCAGTTGACTGATCATGCCGTTTTCGACGACAAGGATCCAACCTGGTCACCAGATGGAAAATTGATCGCCTTCATGTCCAACCACAGCCCTGATCCGGATTTGGAACGTACTGCCGTGGATTTATTTATTATGCCTGCGCCCGGGGGAAAACCCAATAAAGTACGAACCAAATATGGGGATAAATCGAAGCCAAGTTTTTCCCCAAATGGCCGCTATATCGCCTATTTTGGAACAGACGGGAAAGGGGATTGGACAAAAAATCAGGGATTGTGGGTCATCCCCACGGATAGCTCCGCGCAATCTATCAATCTAACTGAAGCTCATGATGTTCATGTATCGCCAGAAACGATAAATGATGTTGGTTCGCCAGAGATCATGCCGCCAACCTGGTCGAATGACAGCAGTACATTGTACTTTCCTGTGGTCCGTCATGGGCGTTCAGAGCTGTGCGCAATAGATCTGGAAGGGAATAATTTCAAAACTATCGCTGGAGCACAAGGCGTCATCGGCAGTTTCGCTTTCAATGCTGGCCAAACTCGACTGGCATATTTTATGGGTAAGATGAATGACCCTGGACAAGTTTACCTGCAGGAAATCGGCTCTACGGAAGAATTACAGATCACGCACGTCAATGAAAAACTCTTTTCCAAAATTGACCTTGGTCAGATCGAAGAAGTATGGATTAAAGGTCCCGATAAGAATGACTTGCAGGGTTGGATTCTAAAACCACCTGGATTTGATCCAGGCAGGAAATACCCCTCCATTCTGGAAATACATGGTGGTCCTTTAATCCAATATG